>ERZ1036416.89-NODE-89-length-42576-cov-40.939959_pt1 | contig 42576 bp, 34 predicted proteins | sample MGYA00514219_ERZ1036416 | MGnify/ENA primary metagenome ERZ1036416 (study PRJEB33795, sample SAMN09464945) | human gut metagenome | host: Homo sapiens | place: USA: Stanford, California | collected 2016-11 | study: EMG produced TPA metagenomics assembly of the...
TTTATCATAGAAGACCTTATAAATCTTTAATTACAGAAAAACTTTCACAGACTCCTGGCAGATGTAGGAAGGGCGGACGACATTATCCGGGCAGCATCGGATAGGACTTATCAGGAACAATTGTTTAAGGAGTTCGGAATTTAGTAGTAAACACTTTATTTTGTGAAAACACCCGTCGGCCCAAGGATCTTTTTAAGGGGTATATTGGCCTTTACTGTGCAGGGTAGATTTTCGTCATAGAAAAACCACCCTCTCAACTGCCAGGTATCAGGGTGGTTTTCCTATATAGCTGCTTACATCAACAATAACAGACTTTTCTTTGTGTTTTCATCCGCCCCAGCTTTACCATCATCTATTTTCAGGCACTGACTTAGTCACAATCACATCCGTGTCATACCCCATGAGACGCGGTATGACAACAGTTCCCGCTTTCACAGGAGCGGTCAGGGTATACTTTTTTATCTCACTCACTGCATCGAAAATCCGGTCCCGGGGTATGGGGTTTGTCAGCCTCACGCTGGCCAGGGGAAGTATGCCGCCCTTTACCAATACAGATGTGGCAATATTCCTCTGGGGGTCCGTCAATTCCTGCTCCACATACGCCCTCCCCTTTGGGCAAGCGGCGCCCTCCACAAAGCAAATCCGTCTGCTTCCGTCTTCCCTCTCTTCAATCTGCGCCCTTATATCGCATCCGTTGGGACAGATGATACATGTATATTCTCTCAACATTCAGCGCTCACCTCCAGCCGGCCCATGGACACCAGTTTATCCGCCTTAACCGTAAGTTCAATCATTTCGGCCGGTATCGCTTTCTTCATTTTCTTTGATGCCACCAACACGCCGTCCTGCCTTACTTCAATGCGGCATTCCTTCAAGGGACTGTTTACCCTCAGGGACAGCTTAAAATCCCTGGTGCCGCTCACTCTCTGGGGAACGGTATGGTTAATATGGCTGTCCGTTCCTATTTCGATGGGACAGGGGGCCAGACATCCATTCTGCACAAATTCCGCAGCTGAATCCGCCAGGCTCTCTGCTTCCATGGAAACAAAGTCCACTAAATCATGGACATGGAGCACATTTCCCGCAGCAAAAATTCCCGCCACATCTGTCTGGAAATGTTCATCCACCACAGCGCCTTTTGTCCTGTCATCCAGGGTCACGCCAGCGTCCAGTGAAAGTTCATTTTCAGGAATCAGTCCCACAGAAAGTATCAGGGTATCACACTTGTATTCCTTTTCAGTTCCCGGAACAGGTCTTAAGTGTTCATCCACACGGGACACCGTGACGCCTGTCAGGCGGTTGTCCCCGTGGACAGCCGTTACCGTATGGCTCAGGTACAGCGGTATGCCGTAATCATTCAGGCACTGCTCCACATTGCGGGGCAGGCCGCTTGGATATGGCTGGATCTCAAACACGGCCTGGACATGAGCGCCTTCCAGCGTAAGCCTGCGGGCCATAATCATGCCGATGTCCCCGGAGCCCAGGATGACCGCTTCCTTTGCAGGCATTACATTGTAGAGGTTAATATAAGCCTGGGCAACCCCTGCCGTAAACACACCGGCCGGGCGCTCACCGGGGATTCCCAAAGCGCCTCTGGTACGCTCCCTGCATCCCATGGTAAGGATCACGGACTTGGCCCTCCATACCTTAAGCCCCCGGCGTGTTGCTGCCGTCACTGTCCTGTCCTCTGCCACCTCCAGAACGGTTGCGTCCGTGATGTAAGGAATCCCTAATTCCTCCACCTCATCTATAAATCTCTGTGCATATTCCGGCCCGCTTAATGTGGTTTTAAAACGGGTCAGTCCAAAACCGTCATGAATGCACTGTCTGAGTATTCCTCCCAGCTGTTTTTCCCGTTCCACAATCAATATATTATGGATTCCTTTCCTGTATAACCGGACAGCAGCAGCCAGTCCCGCCGGTCCGCCGCCCACAATGAGTACGTCTATCTCCATTTCCTACGCCTCCTCCCGCACTCTGCCGAAAAACATCTGTGAATCTTTTCTGGCATACCTGACTTCTGTTACCTTTTTTTCCAATTCATCTTCTATCATCTGCGCAATCCGCATCTGGCAGTATCCTCCCTGGCACCGCCCCATCATGGAGCGGGTCCTGTATTTGACTCCTGCCATGGTGTCAACTCCCAATGGATTATGGATGGCTGCCAGGATTTCCGCCCTTGTTACCTTTTCGCACCGGCAAATGACCTGGCCGTAATCAGGATTCTGCCGTATCATCTCCTCCTGCTCTTCTTTTGTCATCTCCGCAAAATGAGGAATCCCTTTTCTCACAGGATTAAACCCTGGATTCGGCGTAAGTTTCTCCCTCTCTTCCATAAGACTGATTGCATGACGGGCAATGGGTACTGCCGCTGTAAGCCCGGGGGACTCGATGCCCACCAGATTAATGGCGCGGGGCGCAATGTCATCCCTTATCTCTATCTTAAAATCCTGTATAACCCCGTCCTCATCCACCCATTTAGGCAGAATACCGGAATAGTTGCGGATATAATCCTTTCTATGGATACATGGCCACAGGTCCGAAGCACTCTTAGCCAGATAATCCATATTTTCCTGAGGCACGCCATAGTATGTAAAATCTGTTACCATCTCTGCGTTGGGACCAATAATGACATTTCCGTCAGTAGTGTTGGTCACGTGGATTCCCATGTAAGTATTGCTGGGAACCGGATATACAGGCATGGGAAGAAGATGTCCTGTGCGCTTGTCCAGAATAATGTAATCTCCCTTGGAACCAATCACCTTATAGCCGCAGATGCCCAGCATATCGGAAATGTTGCCGCAGCCCAGTCCGGCGCTGTTCACAACCCACCGGGTGTGGAATTCACCTTTTGGCGTCGTAAGTATATAATTTCCTTCGCTGTCCCGCCGTATTCCTGTCACTTCATGGTCAAAATAATACGCTGCTCCGTTGGCATGTGCATTCTCAGCCAGGGCTATGGTATAATTAAAAGGATCCACGATTCCGCTGTTAGCCGAAAACATGGCAAATTCCCCTACCACAGCCGGAACCAGCTGATGGAGCCGTTCTTTGCCAATTAGCTCCAGGCCTGCTGCCCCATTTTCCTCCCCCTGCCGGATGGTCCGTTTCAGTGTTTCCATATCCTCCGCCGTATTGCCTACCAGCACCTTACCGCAGCGGATGAACTTAAAATCCAGCTCCTCTGCCAGTTGTCCCATGAATTGATTGCCTTCCACACAGAGCCTGGCCTTCAGCGTACCTGTGTCATAAGCAAACCCGCCATGGACCACACCGGAATTCCGGCCGCTGGTCTCATAGCAAACATCCAGGTTCTTTTCCAATACGCCTATTTTCAGACGGTATCTGGACATTTCCCTGGCAATGGCGCTGCCCACCACGCCGCCGCCAATAATGATTACATCATACAGTTGTTTCATGCCGCTTTCCTCCTAAAGGATAATTGCAAAATTCATCCTATGAATATATTTTATTTTTACCATAATTATAAGGTATAGTCAAGATAAAATCGAATAAAACGCAACTATTTATAGGATGAATATTTCTTATTTTCATTTCACCACAAAAGTTACCCTTATCTGAAAACATCTGCAAACAGGTGTAAAAAGTGTGTCCCAAAATGAAAATAGATGAAACGGTACCCTCTTTTCTGTTTTTTGCGCAGAAAAGGAGCTGCTGCTTCAGTAGATTATTATTTATCTACTTTCGCAACAACTCCTTTATTGTGAGCTATTACTGTTCTTTAGCCCTCATCCCCTTCATCCCCTGCTTCCCATCCCGCATCTCACCTTTATAACGGTTGTCATTATACATCAGGTGGAAATACATAGCCTGCTGCGCCTCCACAGGCTTCCTGTCCCGGATAGCCTCAAATATCCTGCGATGGGATTTAAGCGTCTGTTCATACTCTGTTTCCTGGACAGCGCCGGCAAACACACGGACGCCGTCTGTGATTACCGGTACCAGGTTGGTCATGACCAGATTATGGGAACAATTTGCAATCTGGGCGTGAAACTGCGAATCCTTGTCAGCATAGTCCTCCCTTAGTATCATCTGTTCCTCCAGGCCCAGAAGTATGTTCTCCAGCTGGCGGATATCCTCCCCGGTGGCATTCTGGGCTGCCAGAGCCGCAATAGGCGGTTCCAGCATCACACGCACCTGAATCAGGTCCTCTGTCAGTTTTCTTCGGTCCTCTATCATGGCAAACCCCAGAGGATCATCGGACACACCGTTTTTGTCTGAAATAAAGGTGCCTGAGCCCTGGCGTATGGTGACAATATTTCTGGACATGAGAATTCTAAGAGCTTCCCGCACCGTGTTGCGGCCAACCCCCAGAAGTTCCACCAGCTCAGCTTCCGTGGGAAGCTTATCTCCGGCCGTATAGCCGTCCCTTTGTATCATCTCCAAAAGCTTCTGGGATGCAATCTCCCCTAAGGTCTGTTTTTCCATGTTTCCTCCTGCCTGATGCATTATACCTTGACAATCTTATATCCAGCCGCCTTGGAAAGCCGGTTCATAATAGCCTGTCCCAGGTGGTCCTTGGGAAAGCTCTCCGAAAATATGTAGTCTACTCCCAAATCATCAAACTCCCTGAGCAGAGCGTAAAGATTATGAGCCACGGATGCCTGGCTTTTTCTTGCACCTATACTGCGTACCTCGCCGTCTGTATAGCAGTCCCTTGACTCGTCCGTACAGATAACTCCCACCTTATAGCCGGCCTCAATCTTCTCCCGGGAGAGCTCCCGCACCTTGCGAATCATGGCCTGGAGCTGTGTCTCATCCAATCCGGTTTCCGGATCCGCCCCTGTGTTCCGGTCTGCTCCGGTTTTCTGCCCTGATCCGGTTTTCTGCTCTGCTCCGGTCACCTGCTCTGCTCCGGTCACCTGCTCCGCTCCGCTCTCCCGGTCTGCTCCAGTCCCCGGCTCCACCAGTGTAAGGTCAGCCTTGGGGGCATAGTGCTTATACTTCATTCCCGGCGCCTTTGGCCTGACATCCGCAGATAGAGGGCCCAGGATAGCCGGGTCCACGCTTACCTCCCCCAGCACCTCCTCAAGCATTTCCATGGTGATGGCTCCCGGCCTCAGAACAGCCGGCACTGCGGATGAAACATCCACTATGGTGGACTCCACTCCGATTCCCACAGGTCCCCCGTCTATAATCATGTCTATTCTGCCGTTCATATCCTGCCACACGTGGTCGGCTGTAGTGGGGCTTGGCCGTCCTGATGTATTGGCGCTGGGCGCAGCCACAGGCACCCCGGCCAGGGCAATGAGCCGGTTTGCCACCGGGTCGTCCGGCATACGGATTGCCACGGTATCCAGCCCCCCGGTTGTTCCGTAGGGAACCTTTTCACTCTTGGGAAATATCATGGTCAGGGGACCTGGCCAGAAAGCCTCCATCAGCTTCCTGCCAGCCTCCGGTATCTCCTTTACAAGTGGCTCTACCTCCTCCACGCAGGATACATGGGCAATCAGAGGATTATCAGAGGGCCTCCCTTTTGCGGCATAAATTTTTCTTGCCGCGTCCTCGTCCAGCGCATTGCCGCCCAGACCGTACACGGTTTCCGTGGGAAATGCCACCAGGCCCCCTGAACGCAGTATGCGGGCTGCCTCTTTCAGTTCCTCATCCTTAATATGATTTCTGTCTTCTATGATAATTCTTTTTGTTTCCATGATTCATACCTCGATTGTTAAATACCGTTTGCTCTATGTCCAGTCTATTTTAGCACCCGCCACAGCCAATGTAAAGCCGGGAAATCCGGCCTATCCTGCACCTGTCACTTGAAGATTACGGACATTTCGTGTAAACTTAAGTCATCACAAATGATTGGAGGCTTTACCAATGAGTAACATTAACAGCGTAATGAAAGAATTCAGGGCATTTATCCTCAAAGGAAACATCATCGACATGGCCGTGGGTGTCATTATCGGCGGCGCTTTCAGCAAGATTGTGACTTCCCTTGTCAATGACATACTGATGCCCATACTGGGTGCCCTGACCGGAGGCGCAAGCTTCAACACACTTAAATATGTCATTCATCCCGCATCCACTATAAACGGAGTAGAAGTAGAAGAAGCCGCCATACTCTATGGCAGCTTCCTACAAAATATATTGGATTTTCTCATTATCGGCGTGTGCATGTTCTTTATGATTAAGACGGTTGCCGTCATCAGCAGCCGGTTACGCCATGAAGAAGAAGCCAGGGAAGAAGCACCGGCACCGGCTGGTCCCACCCAGGAAGAACTTCTGGCTGAAATCCGCGACCTTTTAAAGGAACGAAGGGACATAGCCTGATATTCCTAGAAGAACCGAATCCGCTTGGCATTCTCCACAAATTCCCTGTTATTCCTGGTCCTTGCAAAAAGGTCAAGTATCTTTTCCACTGCATCCTCAGGTTTCAGGGAATTGGTGGCCTTGCGGATGATATCCACTGCCTCGGCTTCCTCCCTGGACAGCAGAAGGTCATCCCTTCTGGTTCCGGACTTCAATATGTCGATGGCCGGGAAGATACGCTTCTCAGACAGTTTCCTGTCGAGCACCAGCTCCATGTTGCCGGTGCCTTTAAATTCCTCATACACAACATCATCCATGCGGCTTCCCGTCTCCACCAGAGCAGTGGCCAGAACAGTCAGGCTTCCGCCCTCGCGCATATTTCTGGCAGCGCCGAAGAAACGCTTCGGCATATGAAGGGCTGCCGGATCCAGACCGCCGGATAATGTACGGCCGCTGGGCGCAACCGTCAGGTTATATGCCCTGGCCAGCCTGGTAATGCTGTCCAGCAGGATGATAACGTCACGTCCGTGCTCCACCAGACGCTTGGCCCGCTCAATCACCATCTCAGATACCCTCTTATGACGGTCAGGCAGCTCATCAAAGGTTGAGTAGATTACTTCCACATTTGGACCCACAATGGCTTCTCTTATATCCGTAACCTCCTCAGGGCGCTCGTCAATCAGAAGGATCATCAGATGCATGTCCGGATTATTGGTTGTAACGGCCTTTGCTACCTGCTTTAACAGCGTGGTCTTTCCTGCCTTTGGAGGGGATACAATCATACCGCGCTGTCCCTTGCCAATAGGTGCCAGAAGGTCCAGGACACGCATGGCCACCGTATTCCTCTCACCAGGTGTTTCCATATGAAGCCGCCTGTTAGGGAAGATGGGTGTCAGATCCTCAAAGTTGGGCCTTGTCTCCGTGGCGCTTAAGGGATAGCCGTTTACCGTCTTGATGTAGAGCAGGGCCGCAAACTTCTCTGTTGCAGACTTCACCCTGCGGTTTCCCACTATAATATCTCCTGTTTTCAGATTAAAACGGCGAATCTGGGATGGAGCCACATAGACGTCGTTTTCACCCGGAAGGAAATTTTCACAGCGGATAAATCCAAATCCGTCGGGCATAACTTCCAGTATGCCGTTTGCCTCAATTCCGCTGTCTAACTCGGCCATATCCTGGCTGGAAAGGCCGATTGCGTCACTTCTATTGTCCGCTCTGGCAAAACGCTCTCCATCGTTCTGGGAAGGCGCACTGTTCTGGCTCATTCTGTTATTCATACTGCTGTTTCCATGTGTTTGGGGAGTCTGGGTCCTGTTCTGTGTATACTTGCTGTCGTACCCTCTTGAAACAGGGCGGCGGTTATCCGTTCCCCTGCTGTCATTCCGGTTTTCCTGATAATCCTGGCTCCTTGACTGGTTACGCTCAAAGGCATGGGTCTGGTCCTGGGGACGGGGCGTTTCCTGGCTGCGGGGCGTTTCCTGACTCCGGGATATCTCCTGGCTCCGGGGCGTTTCCTGGCTCCGGGATATCTCCTGACTCCGGGGCGTTTCCTGGCTCCGGGACACCTCCTGGCTGCGGGGCGCTTCCTGGCTCCGGGATGTTTCCGTTTTTACTTCCCGTTTTATTTCCGCCGGCTTTATTTCCGGGTTTTTCTCCGCCTCATCGCAGAGCAAATCAATAATTTCTGCCTTTCTCAATGAACTGATGCCCTTAATTCCACGGCTCTTGGCCATTTCCTTTAGTTCTGAAAGAGGCAGGGTCTGCAGTTTTTCACGCATAGTATTTCTCCTTATTAAATTCAATTCTTCACCCGCAAAAAAAGCCGGTGTACGCCTTCTGTCTATATTTAAATTATCTTCTGTTCATTCAAATTCGGGGTTTATTCCAGATTTGGGAATTGCTCAGGGACTAACAGACTGCCGGCAGTATCAAGAAAACTGCCAGCCAATCTATGTATAGCCCTATTATATACACGAATATCAGGGATTGTAAAGTTAAAATTTGAGAAAATCAGCTTTTAAGCCATTTCATATGCGCATTTATCTGTTTCTCATAGCCATTGTCAGAAGGTTCGTAAAATACGGTTCCCTCCATACCTTCGGGCAGATACTGCTGCTGCACATAATGCTTGGGATAGTCGTGAGCATAGAGGTAGCCTGCCCCGTGTCCCAGCTTTTCCGCTCCCTTATAATGCTTGTCCTGCAGATGGACCGGCACAGGCATGGTCCGTTGGTTCCTCACCGCTTCCATGGCCTTCTGTACCGCCATACAGGCAGCGTTGCTCTTTGGAGCTGTGGCCACATAGGTCACTGCCTGGGAAAGAATGATATTGGCCTCAGGAAGTCCGATGCGCTCTGCGGCCTGGGCTGCGTTTACCGCCACCACAAGGGCCTGAGGGTCAGCATTTCCCACATCCTCCGCAGCACATATCATAATTCTTCTGGCTATGAACTTGATGTCCTCTCCCGCGTACAGCATCCGCGCCAGATAATACACAGCCGCGTCCGGATCCGACCCCCGCATGCTTTTAATAAACGCGGATATAGTGTCATAGTGGTTGTCCCCGTTCTTGTCATACCGGACAGCCCTTTTCTGAATGCATTCCTGGGCCACTGCCATATCAATGTGAATCCGCCCGTCCGCTCCCTTTGCAGTGGTCAGTACCCCCAGCTCCACGGCATTCAGCGCGGCCCTGGCATCCCCGTTGGCCGTGTCTGCCAGAAAATCAGCTGCATCCTCGTCAATGTCGGCATCGTAAATGCCCATTCCCCGTTCCTTGTCATATACCGCCCTGCGGATCAGCTCCTTGACCTCCTCCTTTTCCAGGGGCTTAAGCTCAAATATCCTGGACCTGGAAAGAAGAGCCCCGTTTACCTCAAAATACGGATTTTCCGTAGTGGCTCCAATCAGTATCAGGGTCCCGTCCTCCACGAAGGGCAGAAGGTAATCCTGCTGTCCTTTATTGAAGCGGTGGATCTCATCCACAAACAAGATGGTTTTCCTTCCATACATGCCAATATTGTCCTTGGCCTCCTTCACCACCTCCTCCATGTCCTTCTTCCCTGCAACTGTGGCGTTAATCTGCCGGAAATCCGCACTGGTTGTATTGGCAATGACCTTGGCCAGGGTTGTCTTACCGGTTCCCGGAGGTCCGTAAAAAATAATGGACCCCAGCTTATCCGCCTGTATGGCCCGGTACAGCAGCTTATCCTTTCCCACAATATGCTGCTGCCCCACCACCTCATCCAGGGTCCTTGGACGGAGCCTGGAAGCCAGAGGCGACTCCTTCTCCATATCCTTTTCTCTCATATAATCAAATAAATCCATATCTGTATTCTCCTCAGTCAATCAGCAGTTCATCCACCGTAACAAAAGTATAGCCCCGCTTCGTGAGCGTGTCAACGATTTCCAGGGCTGCTTCCACAGAAGTGGGAAAAATATCATGCATCAATATGATATCCCCGTCCTCCACATCCTTAAGCACCCGCTTCACCACACGGTTGGTATTGCGCAGTTTCCAGTCCAGGGAGTCCACAGACCACAGGACAGTGGTCATGCCCACCCTGCACTCCAGCTCCTCGTTCCAGTCCCCGTAGGGCGGGCGCATGTATTGGGGCCGCTCTCCTGTAATTTCTTCTATCATCCGGCTGGTCCTGTCCACAGCCTGGCAGACCGCGTCTGAACCGGCCTTTGTAAGCTGCACATGGCTGTAGCTGTGGTTTCCAATCAAATGGCCCTCCGCCTTCATGCGCTTTACAATCTCCTCGTTTCCCTCTATGTTCTGTCCCATCAGAAAAAAGGTTGCCCGGACATTCCGCTCTTTCAGCCCGTCCAGCAGTTTTTCCGTGCAATCCTCATTTGGTCCGTCGTCAAAGGTCAGAGCCACACATTTCCCTTCCAGTCCCTTGGCCCGGTCCAGGGTATCCCCTCCCTCCCTGACCCAGGAGCCCTCGTCGGCGGACACATGGGCCGGCATCTCCCCCCTGACCGTATGGATAAGGCCGCCCAGCAGCAAAAGGTCCGCTATGCAGACAGCTGCCAGGAGTTTTGACTTATTTATCAGCTTCACCCTGTTTTCCCTCTCTTATTTCGCATCCTTATCTATCCAGTATATGTGCAGGGACAATATAAAAATGCTTTTACCTTTTTTTCCTTTACAGACTTCATAAAATGTGCGGGAAGAAGAAAACAGCGCCGGGACTGCTCCCGGCGCCGCTTGGCTGAATTTACATCATATTGAAGTTATATTCTGATAAAGATTATACCCTGATTGAGCTTATTGTCCATTACATTAAACCCAGCGGCTGCTGTCATGGCCCTATTGGTGTGACCACCACGCCCGGTCCGCCGGATGAACCTGTGACAGCCTGGCCCAAACCCGGCGCCTGGTTAGATACCCCGCCGTTCTGTGAAGGCTGGGGCGCCTGTCCTCCCTGGCTTCCGTCCGGCGCCTGGGTCTGTACATTTCCTGTCTGGCTGTCTCCGGTCTCATTTTCCGCTTCCTGCACAACCTGGCTGAGCACTCCGTTTCCGTCAGCAGTATAGGCCACGCCGCCGATATCCACGGTGGTGCCTGCCGCCATCCGGCCTGTGGATGGATCCATATAGTAGTGGAGTCCGCCCACGTCGATCACGCCTTTGGCCATACGTCCTGAGCCCTCAAAATAATACCAGGCCCCATCCATCTCACGCCAGCCCGTGGCCATTGCGCCGGACCCCTTCAGGTAATACCGCTCACCGCCGTCATCCAGCCAGCCTGTCTGCATCACGCCATCCTGGCTGCTGTAATACCAGGTTCCATTGTCATTGATCCAGCCCCTGGAAAGAGCTCCTGAGCTGTCCAGATAGTACCACTTCCCGTTCTGGCTGGTCCAGCCTTTTGCCATGGCCCCATTTCCCTCCAGGAAGTATCTGCGCCCGCCGTCGTCCAGCCAGCCTGTCTGCATCACGCCATCCTGGTTGCTGTAATACCAGGTTCCGTTGTCATTAATCCATCCCTTGGAAAGGGCGCCTGAACTGCCGAAGTAATACCATTTCCCGCTGTCGGATTTCCAGCCGGTTATCATCTTACCGGTAGAGTCATCCAGATAGTAAGACTTGCCGGACTGGTTGAGCCAGCCCTTGGACACCAAACCGTCCCCGTTCATATAGTACCATGCGCCGTCATCCTGAATCCAGTTGTTCTTCTGCTTTGCATAGTTCTGGTAATAGTAGGTCTGGCCGTTGATGGTTCTCCACGTATTAGCCGGAATCACAGAGGTGAAATCCTTGAACTGGAAATCAATATCTACATTGCCGCTTATACCGTTTACAGCGCCGGTGCTGGTTGCCTGCCACATAACGGGATTCTGATAGGCCGGTTTGGCGGAATAGCGCGCCACCCATACAGGGTAATTCATCTTGCTCATATCCAGCTTATTGGCAAGCCAGTTGTCATTGGCATAGATGACCGGATAATAGCCCGCCTCTGAAATCCGACCGCAGAACGCGTTGGCGATGGCGGCCAGCTCATCCTTGGAAAGGGTTCCCTGGGTGGAATCCTCCATGTCAAAAGCCACCGGATAGGAGACCGGATAATCGTGAATCAGGTTGAGAACAAAGTTCGCCTCCTCCACTGCCATCTCCGGCGTCATGGCCAGTGAATAGATATATACGCCCACCTTGACGCCTGCCGCGCTGGCCTGCTGGATATTCCTGTGGAAATAAGGGTCCACTGCGCCCTTTGAACGGGTGCCCAGCATGACGAAGGACACGTCGTCCGCAGCTACCTGGCTCCAGTTAATATCCCCCTGCCACCTGGACACGTCGATTCCCCGGAACAGCACATTATTGATGGCTGAGCCGTCCGGCATCTGGTATACGCCGTTTACCTTCTTCCACGCATTGGGATTTGCGGTGGAAGCAGACTGTCCTGAGGTGCTTCCTGTTCCGGAAGCAGTCCCTGTGCTGCCGGCGGAGCTCTGCCCCGGTCCTACGGGAGATATGACCGTGGCGGACTGGGTCTCCCCCGGTCCCACGGCCAGGGATGTACCTGCGGGCACAATTGTCCCTGCCCCGATGAGTCCTGCCAAGGCAAGTGCGTGGCAGCGCCTCATTATCTGCGTCGTATTTTTCATTGTATTCTCCTCATACCTTTGTATTTTTCAAAAAAAGAGGGGATGTCCAGCCATCCGCTGTCACATCCCCCCTTATTAAACCGCTGTAAATCAACCAGGTCCGTCTGTCCGTCCTGGTTCAAGCGCAGTTGATGAGCCGGATGGGCTGTTATTGGAATTGCCGCTGGTCGGGCCGTTTGAACTGTTTCCGGAGCCGCCCGGTGTGCCGCTGCTGATACCGGATCCGGAAGAACCGGACACTCCAGGTCCGCCGCTGCCGCCGGAACTGCCGGAATTATTGTTCACGGTTCCCGGAGTCTGGGCCGATACGCCGTTGGCATTCTGGCATACGCCGCTGCCGTCAAAGTTATACTGAACGCCGTTGATGGTGGCTGTGGTGCCTGCAATCATCTTGCCCTCGTTGGCAGGGTTCAGATAATAATACTTGCCGTCCAGCTGAATCCATCCCGTCATCATATGCCCGTTGCTGTTGAAGTAATGCCAGGAATTATCAATCTGCTTCCAGCCCGTGGACATCTTGCCGTTGCTTGTATCCATATAATATTTGTTGCCTTCGCTGTCGCTCAGCCAGCCGATCAGCATCCGGCCGTCCGTATTCAGGTAGAAATAATCATTATCCACTTTAGCCCAGCCCGTCATCATCTTGCCGTCCGTGCCAAAGAGATACCAGTTGTCCTTAATCTGTGCCCAGGAATTAACCACACACTTTCCGTTGCTCTGGAAATAATACCAGGCCCCGTCCATCTCACGCCAGCCGGTTGCCATGGTACCGTTGCCCCGCATGAAGTAGTAGTCATTGCCAATCTTCAGCCAGCCTGTAACCATACTGCCGTCATTCAGCATATAATACCACTTGCCGTCCTCCGGATTAATCCAGCCCATGGCCATAAGACCATTCGGCCTGAAGAAATACCACTTGCCGTCAATCTGCTTAAAACCCGTGGACATATGTCCCGTGGATAAGTCCATGTAATACCAGCCCTCGCTGGTCTGAAGCCATCCCGTATGTGTCTGTCCGTTATAGATATAAGTCCAACTATCATTGGATTTACTCCATCCGTCCGCCGCATAGCTGGTAAATACAGACCCCAATGACATGGCCCCAATCATACCGGCTGCCGCCATTGCCGCCCAGTACTTTTTATATCCCATTTGTCATCCTCCTCGCCTGGTATATCTGGCCGGGGCATACGAATCCCCAACCGTTTACATATCTCCGATTATAGCACAAACCCATATTCATTTGGTAACAAATTTATTACAATTTCCGTAATTTCCTATAATATTTTTTTGCATACCGGTACATGATGATGGTGTATTCCCCGAACTCATCTCCCAGAATACTTTTATATACAGCCCACAGACACCACAGGAATCCGCCCAGGGCCGCATTGGCATAGAGAGCAAACAGTTCGTCTTCCGAGGGCTCCCGCCTGAGATAAAGCCTGAAAAGCCGCTCCATGTCCTCTTCATTGTAATAGGAATAAATAGCGCACATGGACACATCCATCACCGGATCGCACATTCCTGCATACTCCCAATCCAGAAGTTTTACACTGCCGTCCTCAAAAAAAAGAAAGTTATCCACATTTGCATCAATATGACACAGGCATTTTGGGCGTTCCATTGAATCAAGAGTATCCATAAGCCAGTCCATCCACCCTTTTACTTCCTCGTAATCCTCAAACAAAAGGGCGCCATGGCTCCTGCACAGCTTTTCGTAAAAGCTGATCCTCTCCCGGATATCAAAGGAATGGGCCACCGTGATGCCTGACTGGTGAAGGCGGCGCACCATGGACATGCATTTTTCCATATCGGCCCAATCTGCGGAATCCGCATTTCTGGTACCTTCATAGTAATCCGCTATCTTATACCCGGTCTTTTCATTCATGTACAGCACATGCTCGGTGATTTCCAGTGAGGCAACGGCATCATAGACTGTTTTTTCCTGTTCCCTATTAATCAGAAGTTCTGTTCCCGGACCCGGTATGCGGCAGATGCAGTGGCGGTCCTCCACCTTAAACAGAAAGGACTTGTTGGTCATGCCTGCTTTCAGGCAGCGGATATCCTTTATGCTGGATTCCGGTACCTTGAATACCTCTGCGACCAGCTTCATGGCCGCATTGTCAGAATGATTCTGATAGCGGGGGTCAAACAAGCGCAGCTCCTCCAGGTTCTCAAATTCATATACCTGATCATCCGGCTGACGGTTCACATCCATCTCTATCTCATCCCACCGGGAGGCCGCCAGGCCGCCGGCTTCCTGGGCTGCTTCCAGCAGTCCGCCGCCTTCCTCCTCAAGCCGCCGTCTGGCCTCTCCCTCCAGCATGTCCACATAGACCTGTTCCCAGTAGAACTGCTCTGTCCCCGGTATCTTATAATAGGCTTCCAGCACCGGAAGGAACTGCCGGGAAAATTCCCGGGAAAAATAAGCCGGACCATACATGACCCACTGGTCCCGTCCGCCTACTTTTACGTCGGTAATCCTCCCCTTTTTATTAAAATAAAGGCACCATTCCCTGGTCTCTCCCCTCTGAAAGGCAGAGCTGTACCAGGCCCCGCATTCATAGGCATGATACATATTCTCACGCATCCAGTTATCCGATGACAGGACGTACATATTGCGCCCCTCCAGCACCTTCCTGGCCCGGTAAATGGTGGTCAGGGTGTTTTTACTGGTATATTCAGGATTGTACAGAAGCTCCACGCCGTATTTATCAATAAGGTATTCAAACTTCTCCTTCAGATATCCCACTGCTATGGTTATGTTCCTTATGCCCGCTTCGTGAAGCTGCTTAATCTGACGTTCAATCATACGCTCCCCAAAGACCTCCAGAAGCCCCTTGGGCGTCTCAAAGGTCAGGGGGACAAAGCGTGAACCGAAGCCCGCTGCAATAATAAGGGCCCCGTCCACCTTATATTGGTCTAACAGCTTCCGGCCATCCGGCATAAGTCTCCATCGGGCCTTGCCCTTTTGGCTGCTTTCCTCTCCTATATATCCCTTTGCCAGACATTCCTTAATCAAACCATTGGCCGTGCCCAGGGAGACATCCAGCTTTCCGGCCAGCTCTCTCTGGGTAATATCCGGCTGCTCCAGCACTGCCCTGCATACAAGTCCATGTCTGTCCATTGTGTAATCCTCGCTTCCCTGCCTGTTTATGTTCAAATTTATCGTTTTGTAAAAATATATGAACATTATATCATACCCGTTTAAAAAAGCAAGTATAAAAAGCAGCATCACAGCGTTCAAAAAATGGAAGGAAATATTTCTATTTTTAAATCATAGCGCTAAAAAGCCAGGTTCGGAATAATATCCCGGAACCCGGCTTTCCTCTCTATAAACTTACACTTCAAATATCAAATCCCCATAACTGGGCATTGGCCACAATTCCTTATCCACAATCATCTCCAGCTGGTCCACAGGTGCTCTGAGTGCTTCCATGGCCGGCACCACCTGGCTGTGGTAGACAAGTGCCTGAACCTTACCGCCTTCAGCGGCGGCAGCCTTTTCTGTCACCTCCAAAAGGCGGGCAAGGGCTGTCTTTATCTCTGCCAGCAGCTTTGAGGTCTCTATCAGCAGCTCTGTCTGGGTGCTTACATCCGCTTCCTGGCATACACCCTTCACGGCTCCGATGGAGGAAGCCAGCTGTGTGGTATACTTGATTACTGCCGGTATAATAGACTTGCTGGCCATGTCATACATGGTTCTGGCTTCAATGTTAATGGCTTTGGAATAGTTCTCATATTCCACCTCAGACCTGGATTCCAGCTCAGCTTTTGTGAATACACCGAACGCCTCAAACAGCTTCACTGCCTTATCCGTTGTCAGGGCCGGAATGGCATCCACCATGGAGCGGATGTTTGGAAGTCCTCTCCTCTCAGCCTCAGCCACCCATTCGTCTGAGTAGCCATTTCCGTTAAAAATAATTCTTTTATGGGCAGCCAGGGTCTCTTTGATGAAATCATGTACTGCCATATCAAAGTCCTCTGCCTTTTCCAGCATGTCTGCTGCTTCCTTAAAGGCCTCTGCCACAATGGTGTTCAGCACGGTATTGGGGGAAGCGATGGAATCCGAGGACCCCACCATGCGGAACTCGAATTTATTGCCCGTAAAGGCAAAGGGTGATGTACGGTTCCTGTCCGTGGCATCCTTATCCAGGTCCGGAAGAATGTCAACGCCGGTCTTTAAGGTACCGCCCTGTTTGGAGTGGGTGGCTTCGCCGGTGCTGCACAGCTGATCAATTACATCCTCAAGCTGCTCTCCCAGGAAAATGGATATGATGGCGGGCGGCGCCTCGTTGGCTCCCAGTCTGTGGTCATTTCCCACATCGGAGGCAGATTCCCTGAGAAGGTCTGCATGGATATCCACAGCCTTGATGATACATGCCAGTACCAATAGGAACTGGATGTTTTCGTGGGGCGTGTCGCCGGGGTTCAGGAGATTGGTGCCGTCATCCCCGGTCAGTGACCAGTTGTCGTGCTTACCGGAACCATTGACGCCTGCAAAGGGCTTCTCATGAAGGAGACAGGCCATGCCGTGACGTCCGGCCACCTTCTTAAGGGTCTCCATCACAATCTGGTTGTGGTCAACGGCCTGGTTCACACCCTCGTAAATGGGAGCAAGCTCATGCTGGGCAGGAGCCACCTCATTGTGCTGTGTCTTGGCAGGCACGCCTAATTTCCACAGCTCTTTATTTACATCATTCATGTAAGAACCGATTCTCTCACGGATGGCGCCGAAGTAATGGTCCTCCAGCTCCTGGCCCTTGGGAGGCATTGCGCCGAATAAGGTGCGTCCGGTGTAAATCAGGTCCTTGCGCTGCAGATATTTTTCTCTGTCTACCAGAAAATATTCCTGCTCCGCGCCCACGGACGGTGCGACCCGCTTGGCTGTGGTGTTGCCGAATAAACGCAGTATCCTTAATGCCTGCTCATTGACAGCCTGCATGGAACGCAGCAGCGGGGTCTTTTTGTCCAGCGCCTCTCCCTTATAGGAGCAAAAGGAAGTGGGGATGCACAGGGTCACGCCGATGGCGTCTTCCCGCAAAAAGGCCGGTGAGGTACAGTCCCAAACCGTATATCCCCTGGCTTCAAAGGTAGCGCGAAGGCCACCGGATGGAAATGAGGATGCGTCCGGCTCGCCCTTAATCAGCTCCTTGCCGGAGAATTCCATGATTACCTTACCGTCGGAGGGAGCAGAGATAAAGGAATCATGCTTCTCTGCAGTCACGCCTGTCAGCGGCTGGAACCAGTGGGTATAGTGGGTGGCTCCCCTCTCAATTGCCCAGTCCTTCATGGCATGGGCAACCACATCCGCAATACTGGGGTCCAGCTCTGCCCCGTCTTCAATGGTTTTCTTCAGCTTCTTGTACACACTCTTTGGCAGACGGTCCCTCATCACCGCGTCATTGAATACATTTTTACCGAACATCTCCGATACATTCAATACATCGCTCATAGAATTATCCATCCTCTCTTTTTATCTTCCTTTTCCAAAATCGTTTCCCAAATCCTCAGGTCACTCAGGTCACAGTTCTCCCGGGTCATACATCCCTTCTCACGTAATTATATTAAGTCCGCGCGGATATATAATAAAAAGGTGTTCCCCCTCTGAGAGAGAACACCTTTGTTCTTTATTAAAATAAACCATTTCCACTGAAATTGCAAGTGGTTTTTAAATAAATATGCATTTTTATTCTAATAATGATTATGAAGCTGTATTAATAACTGGCATCCGTTATAGTGATGTAGGTTATAAATCAGCCGGTACATCATATATTAGGCCTTGCCGACGGAACCGAACAGCTCCATCTTTTCCTTAACAGTTGCCCGGATAGCATCAGCGCCCGGAGCCAGAAGCTTTCTTGGGTCAAAGCCCTTGCCCTTCTGGTCCTTGCCTGCCTCGATGTATTCCCTGGTGGCTGCTGCGAAGGACAGCTGGCACTCTGTGTTTACATTGATTTTTGCAACGCCCAGGCTGATAGCCTTTTTAATCATATCCTCAGGGATACCTGTACCGCCGTGAAGAACCAGAGGCATGTCGCCTACGGCTGCCTTTACCTGCTCCAGTACGTCAAAGCGCAGGCCCGGCCAGTTCTCAGGATATTTGCCGTGGATATTGCCGATGCCGGCTGCCAGGAAGTCAATTCCCAGATCAGCGATGGCCTTGCACTCCTGGGGATCAGCGCACTCGCCTAAGCCTACCACGCCGTCTTCCTCACCGCCGATGGATCCAACCTCTGCCTCCAGGGACAGGCCCATGGCATGTGCTACCTTAACCAGCTCCTTTGTCTTCTCGATGTTCTCTTCGATTGGATAGTGGGAACCATCAAACATGATGGAGGAAAATCCTGCTTTGATACATTTATAGCAGCCATCGTAAGTACCATGGTCCAGATGCAGGGCAACCGGAACCGTGATGTTCAGTTCTTCCATCATGGCCTCAACCATGGCAGCAACTGTCTTAAATCCTGTCATATACTTTCCTGCGCCCTCGGATACGCCCAGGATAACCGGAGATTTCAGTTCTTCTGCTGTCAGCAGTACGGACTTGGTCCACTCCAGGTTGTTGATGTTAAACTGGCCAACTGCGTACTTGCCTTCCCTTGCTTTCTCAAGCATGTCTTTTGCTGAAACTAACATATTATACCTCCTTATAACTTTGTTATTTTATTAACTATCTCACCCATTATATCGCATACGCGAACAAAAAGGAAGATGTTTTTCATTAAATCAGCTGATGCCCAGGATGTCCTTTACCTCGTTCTTCATATCATCCACACCGCACTCCCTGTTATGGCGGACGGCTGCATGGCGGATTTCCTCCACAGCCTGGGGAACAGCGATGCCGGACAGGGCGCTTAACGCATCCACAATTTCAAATTCATCCTTGCCCTCCAGTCCTTCCCTGCCTGCAATGGCTTCCATGACACTGTGGGAGAATTTATACGGGCTGGCAGTGGACGCTATGACTGTCTTTGTGTCGTCCCCGCTTTCCTTCCTGTAATTTCCATATACAGAAGCCGCAACGCCTGTATGGGTGTCAATGAGATAGCCCGTATCATCAAACAGTTTTTTGATGGTGGCAGCGTTCTGCTCCTGGGTGGCAAAACCTCCCACAAAATCAGACATGAAGGCACGCATTTCAGGCGTAACCTCATATCTTCCCTCCTGGGAAAGCCCCCGCATCAGGTTTCCGCTTGCAAGGGCATCACATCCTGTACTCATGTAGATGAGGCGCTCCAGATTGCTGGATATAAGGATATCCATGGACGGTGAATTGGTGAGGATAAACTCTCTTTTCCTGTCATAAATTCCTGTGGTAAAAAAGTCATACAAGACTTTATTGTCATTGGAGGCGCATACCAGCGTCTTTACAGGAAGCCCCATGCGCTTGGCAAAATAGGCTGCCAGGATATTGCCGAAATTACCTGTGGGCACCACCACATTGATATTCTCGCCCTTCTCTATCTCTCCTGCTTCTAACAGTTTGGCATAAGCATATACATAGTATACAATCTGAGGAACCAGACGGCCAATGTTAATGGAATTTGCCGAGGAAAACTGGAACCCCTTTCCCATAAGCTCTGCTTCCAGGTCCTTGTCCCCAAACATTTTCTTCACGCCGGTCTGAGCGTCATCAAAATTGCCGTGGATTGCCACCACAGAGGTGTTGTCCCCTTTCTGGGTGCGCATCTGAAGCTCCTGGACCTTGCTGACTCCGTCCTTGGGATAGAATACAATAATCCGTGTGCCGGGCACATCTGCAAATCCGGCCATGGCCGCCTTGCCCGTATCCCCGGATGTGGCCGTGAGAATGACGATTCCCCGGTCCACATGGTTCTTCCTGGCCGCTGTCGTCATAAGGTGCGGCAGGATGGACAGAGCCATGTCCTTGAATGCTATGGTGCTTCCATGGTACAGTTCAAGATAATATGCCCCGTCAGCCTTTGCCAGAGGCGCTATCTCCTCTGTATCAAACTTGCTGTCATAGGCCCTGGCAATACAGTCCTTTAGTTCCTTTTCCGTATAATCTGTCAGGAACAGCTTCATGACCTCATACGCGGTTTCCTGGTATGTCATGGACGCCAGCTTTTCAAGGGGCACATCCAGCTGCGGAATACAGGACGGCATGAACAGGCCGCCGTCCTTTGCAAGGCCCTGTAAGATGGCCATGGAAGCTGTCACTTCCTTTTCACCGCCTCTTGTACTCTGATAGGTTAATCCCATACTCTTTTTCCTCGCTTTTAAAATTCTCAATTAGTAATGTTACCAAAATATTAACATATTTCCCGGACAGACGCAACTGCAAACACGGATACCTTCCTTTTCCGCCCTTTATCTGGTATACTGATACAGCCTGTCCCCGTACCGGCCGGGCCTCATCAGCCGCGGTAACCGTACAGGCCCAATAAGCCCGGGAGGAACATTATCATGACCTATGAACACATTGTTGCCGGAACCTTCGTAAGCCGGCCCAACCGCTTTATCGCCCATGTAAAGACAGGGAACAGGACAGTGGTATGCCATGTAAAAAACACTGGCCGGTGCAGGGAGCTTCTGATTCCCGGAGCCGCGGTTATACTGGAATTCCATCCGGACGCAGCCGTTTCCGGAAGAAAGACCGAGTATGACCTGATTGGCATATATAAAAATGATCTGTTCATCAATATGGACTCCCAGGCCCCCAACAAGGCTGCATGGGAGTGGCTGACCTCACTGGACGGCAGCATGGACAGCTGCGGCTGTGCGGAAAAAGCCGGCTCCCCCTTTTCCCCTCTTGGACCTTATGTACCCTGTGACATACGGCGGGAGGTCACCCACGGCGACTCACGGTTTGACCTGGCATTCTCCCTGAGAGACCGGGATACGAAGGTAGTGTCCCCGGCCTTTATGGAAGTCAAAGGCGTAACCCTGGAGGAAAACGGTGTGGCCATGTTTCCTGACGCGCCCACGGAACGGGGCATCAAACACTTAAAGGGCCTTATAAGGGCCCATGAGGAAGGTTATGAGGCTTATGTCCTGTTTGTCATCCAGATGAAGGGCATCCGTGGCTTTACCCCCAATGACATGACCCATCCGGCCTTTGGGGACGCGCTCAGGCAGGCCCGTGAAGCAGGCGTCCATGTGCTGGCATATGACTGTCTCGTAACACCCGATACCATGATTGTGGATTCACCGGTAAAGGTCATTCTGGATTAGAACATGCCGCAAAATACCCTTTAAACGCTCCGGGCCAGGGCCTCCCGTTGGGAAGCCCTGGCCGTTTCAGCATTCATATTGAATAATATAATCCCCAAACTTCAGGTATTTTAGAGCGGCAGTTTTTAAGAACGGCAGTTGCCGCAATTGTTCCAATTACCGCAATTATTGCAGTTATTACATGAGCAGCGGCAGTTTGAAGCCGCAGCGGTCCGGTCTGCTGCCTGGGCAGCCGTCCTTGCCTCAGCCGACTGATTACATCTGTTGTTGGCATAGAACCCTGCCATATAGCCCTGCCAGTATAAATCGCAGGTCCGGCCTGTTCCGCCGCATGACCCGGCAGTGCCTGCTGCGGCTGCGGCCGCAGTACTTCCGCAGTTTCCGCCTGCAGCTGCCGTTCTGGTAAATGCTGCATCCCCTGCATAATAAGCTCCCTCATAAGTTCCTGCATATTCATTCCAACCATTACAATTATTATAATTCATAGTGTTAATCTCCTTTCATCTAGGTTGTACTTTATTATACGGGGCTGGGCCAAAAGTGTGACAACCCTCCTTTTATTCCCACAGATACGTACTCTGCATATAATATCATAACAAACCTGAACGGTGATTCACTATGGTCTATCCGCTACATGAACTGAAACCGGGAGAACGGGCCGAAATCGTCTGGGTTATCAGCGAACCGCCTATGTCGCTGCGTCTGGAAGAGCTGGGTTTTACAGCCCCGGCACTGGTGACCTGTATTCTGAAGGGGAGGCGCGGCCGCATGTCCGCCTACCAGATACAGGACACGGTCATCGCCCTCAGGCCCCAAAATGCCAGGGAAGTGCTGGTGCGGCCTTTACAGCCAGTTTAACCCCCATGACTGCCTTAATACCGGTTGTCAAATACACGGGTAGACTTCTTCTCGCTTCTTGGAAGCTCGCCCAGCTCCACCAGCTTCACCACAGGAGTCAGGCCAATCCGCCCCTTAAACTGATTCTGGATTTCGATTTCCAGGGCATATTTGTTAATGGATGGATTTGTCTCCACAAATAAGGTCAGCACATCCTTGCCCATCAGGTGGTCCACCATAACCTGGTATTCGCTGGAGGCACCTTCTATGGAGCTTAAAAGCTCCTCTATCTGGCTTGGGAATATGTTCACGCCCTTTACCTTGACCATATCGTCGGTACGCCCAATGAGGGTGCCGATTCTGGGATAAGGCGAACCGCAGGGACAGTCTCCCGGCACAATTCTGGACAGGTCGTGAGTGCGGTAGCGAATCAGGGGAGCACCTTCCTTTTTCAGGGTAGTGATGACAATTTCTCCCACCTCGCCGTCAGGCAGCACCTCACCTGTCTTGGGGTCCACAATCTCGATGTAAATGTAGTCATCCCAGTAGTGCATGGCTCCCTGTTTCTCGCAGTTAATGGCAATTCCCGGCCCGTACACCTCCGTAAGGCCGTAAATGTCGAACAGATCCACTCCCAGCTCAGCCGCTATCCTGTTCCTCATCTTCTCGCCCCAGCGCTCGGAACCAATAACACCCTTTTTCAGATGGATGCGCTCTCCAATGCCTCTCTTGGCAATCTCCTCCGCCAGCAAAAGAGCATAGGAGGACGTGGCGCACAGGACCGTGGACTTCATATCCATCATCATGCGCAGCTGCTTATCCGTGTTGCCGGGTCCCATGGGAACGGTCATCGCGCCCAGACGCTCCGCTCCCAGCTGGAAACCGATTCCGGCTGTCCACAGACCATATCCCGGCGTAATCTGGATACGGTCCAGGTTTGTGATGCCCGCCATCTCATAGCAGCGCGCAAACATCAGAGCCCAGTCATCCACATCCTTCTGGGTATAGGGAATGATGACCGGTGTTCCGGTGGTGCCTGAGGAAGAATGAATACGCACGATTTTCTCTTCCGGAGCAGCCATCAGGCCCAGAGGATACGCTTCCCTCAAATCACCCTTCCAGGTAAAAGGGAGCTTCTCGAAATCCTCCTGGGACTGTATCTGATTCACATTGACGCCTTCCAGCTTATGTTTGTAAAAGCACTCCTTGGCTGTCAGTTTCTTGAGCTGTTCCTTAATGAGAAGGAACTGGGATTCTTTCATCTTCATCTGGTTAATCCTCCGTTTATCTTATCATGGCGCTGGCTGCTGCGCCCAGCTTCAGGGCCTTCATATTCATGTCCTTAAACTTTTCCGGCACTCTTTTTTCAATGGCTGCCTCCATCTCCTCCAGGGAAATTCCTATCAGTCCGCTGGCAATGGCTGCTCCCAGCAGGGCCACATTCATTACCTTCGGGGAACCGCACTCCATGCCAATGGACGCTGCATCCACCACCACCAGGTTCTCCCCGGCATGTTCCAGGTATTCCATCATCTCCCGGCCCGTGTAGGCACCTCCTGTCAGGGAGGCGGTCACCGGCCGTATGGGGGCCGGGGATACCACCACACAGCCGCCCTTTTTCAGGTAAGGCAGGCACCGGACAGCCTCTGCCGGTTCAAAGCCGATGATCACGTCTGCCCCGCCGTGGGGTATCAGCGGAGAATATATCTTCTCACCGATACGCACATGACTCACCACGCTTCCGCCCCTCTGGGCCATGCCGATGGTTTCAGCTCCCCTGGCCTCCATTCCCTTCTCCATGGCCGCCAGGGCTATGAGGCGGGATGCCAGGACAGTGCCCTGACCGCCCACTCCGCACAGCAATACATTTTTTGTCATCTTATATACCTCGCTCTCCAAGCATCTTCCCTGTCCTGTCCGTCTGAAGCAGGACTATTTAACCGTTTCAATGGCGTCTACGGAACAGATCTGGCTGCACAGGCCGCATCCGGTGCACAGGCCGCTGTCTATGCGCACCATATCCCCGTCCAGCACCAATGCGGGACAGCCAATCTCATTGATGCAGGTCCGGCAGTTCACACATCTGTCCTCCGCAATCCTGCACGTCCGGAAGCTTTTTATGATAGCCGCACAGGGGGACTTGAAAATAACGGCTTTCACGCCCTTCATGGCGGACAGCTTAAGCACGGCGTCCACACACGCATTTAAATCCAGCGCGTCCACTGTAACGGTATTCTTTACGCCAATACCCTCCAGCACCTTTGTAATGTCCACTTTCTCCACTACATTTCCCATCATGGTACGGCCTGTGCCCGGATGGGGCTGGTGGCCTGTCATGGCCGTGGTGGAGTTGTCCAGGATGCACAGGGTCAGGCTGGCCTCATTGTATACCGCATTGACAATGCCTGTGAGACCGGAGGCAAAGAAGGTGGAATCTCCCACAAAGGAAAAATACCGTTTGTCCGGCTCCACCCGCTGCAGCCCCTGGGCCATGGTAATCCCGGCGCCCATGCACAGACAGGTGTCCACCATATCCAGAGGCTTTGCATTGCCCAGGGTATAGCAGCCGATATCGCCGCAGTAAACTCCCTCTATGGGCGCCGCGCCCTCCTCCAGGCCTTCATTTAACTTCTCCATGGCTCTCTTTACCGCGTAGAAGGATGCCCGGTGGGGACATCCGGCACAGAGAACCGGCGGACGCACCGGCAGCGGCGGAACCGGCAGGGCTGCTTCCGGCTCCGCTGCACCGCCTTCCAGTCCTTCCAGATACCGGATATAGGATTCTCCCAGATACTCTTCCAGAACCCTTCTGACAGACTCCACGGAGTTTTCACCGGCGGTCTGCACTTCCCCTGTAAGCTTGCCCTTTACTTCCAGAGGCAGATGGTGCCTGCCGCTAAGAAGCAGCAGCTCTTGTTCCAGAACCGGATCCAGTTCCTCCACAGCCATCACCTGGTCCAGTCCTTCTGCGAATTCCAGAAGCAGACGCTCTGGCATGGGATTGGGGGTGGATACCTTAAGCACCCTTGCTCCTCTGTATCCGTTCAGGGCTTCCATGACAAACTCATAGCTGATGCCATGAGTGATGATGCCCTTAACCGTGTTTCCCTCTTCCCTATGCAGCAGGTTGAACCTGTAGCTTGAAAAGTCCTCCCCTATAATGGGATTGCGCGCCTCAATCATCCTGTGGTTTGCATGGGACAGCCTGGGGAAAATGACCCATTTGCCGGAATCCTTGACAAAGCCCTCTGGCGCCGGAAGCTTGACCCGTTCCTTAAGCTCCACACTGGCGCATCCGTGACATAGCCTTGTGGTAGGACGGAACAATACAGGAGTATGATATTTCTCAGAATACTCAAAGGCATCCTTAATCATCTCGTATGCCTCTTCCGGAGAGCTGGGATCAAATACCGGAAGCTTGGAAAACTGGCCGAACCTGCGTGTATCCTGTTCTGTCTGGGAAGATATGGGTCCCGGATCGTCGGCCACCACTACCACCATGCCTCCCTTTACTCCCACATAAGCCAGACTCATCAGAGGGTCTGAGGCCACATTCAGCCCTACCTGCTTCATGGTGACCATGGTTCTGGCTCCGGTGTATGCAGCCGCTGCCGCCACCTCCATACCCGCCTTTTCATTGACAGACCACTCTACATAGATATCTCCGGGATTATGCTTGGCCACCGTCTCCAGTACTTCCGTCGAGGGTGTTCCCGGATAACCGGAAACCACCTTAACTCCTGCCCGGACAGCGCCCCGGCCGATTGCCTCATTTCCCATTAAAAATGATTTGGACATTCCCCTTCTCCTTCCCAACCGTGTTTTGTTTGTCAGATATACGTTCAGACAGGCTTTGGACCCTTCTGATCCCATACATTCTGTTGTGTTTTGGTATCATTATACGCAAAAAAGCCTGTCCTTTCAAGAAAGGACAGGCCTGAATCCCAAAATGCCTGTGATGCCACCTTAACTTTTTAATATGCTCTCAAACATGCGCGGTACAACGGTACGGTACATGCTCTGCCCTTAACGCAGGCCTGCGGTCCGGATACTTGGCGCGTAAGCTGTCGGCTGACGGCCTTTCCCCTTTCCCTCAGCGGTCCATTTGCCGGCCGGCCTGTTACAGGGATTCCACCATCCCCTGCTCTCTGTAAACGCCCTCTACGGTTTGATCTCCGCTTCAACGGTTTATTTCAATCCCCATCCCGAGTATAGTACGGCTCAGAATGCCCCAGCAGACAGGCTGCTGTTTAAGATTTAGCTTACTAGATATTATACAAGTTTTCCCGCAGATGTCAAACATTTTTTAGCCTGAATCTACTGATCATTGGTAAGCTTAAAGTAATCCAGAACATAAAATACCAGACTTAAAATCATGCCTACCACGCAGGCCAGCACCATACCGGTAAGCTGCACATTTCCAAACTTCACGGCAATTCCCGACAGACCCGTGACAAATATGACTGAGGTAAGGGCCAGATTTCTGGAATTTCCGTAATCCACCCTGGAATCCACCAGAATACGCAGACCTGAGGTACCAATCATACCGTAAAGCAGGAAGGAAATACCGCCGATAACAGGACCGGGTATAGTGCTGATAAGAGTGGAGAACTTGCCGATAAAGGAGCACACAATGGACAGCACGGCCGCTCCCGCAATCACGCGCACGCTGTACACACGGGTGATTGCCATGACGCCGATATTCTCTCCATAGGTGGTGGTGGGCACAGAGCCTATCAGTCCTGATATCATGGTGGAAAAATTATCTCCGAACAGGGAACGGTGAAGGCCCGGATCCTTTAACAGATCCCTTCCCACAATCTTGCTGGTGACCACCTGGTGTCCGATGTGCTCAGAGGTGATGACCAGGAGCACCGGAAGGATAATCATGATAGCCTCCAGATTAAACTTAGGCGTGCTGAAATTAGGCAGGGCAAAAACAGGAGCCGCTGCCACCTCGGCAAAATCCACGATACCCGCGGCAAGGGCAGACACGTAGCCCACAATGACCGCTATGAGGATAGGGATAACCGAGAAGAACTTTCTGAACAGGATGGAACCAAATACAGCGGTTCCCAGGGTAAGAACAAACACAATTGTCTTTCTGGGGTCCAGCACCTCGTCCAGAAGCCCTGCATTGCTGGCAGCTGAACCGGAGAGCTCCAGTCCTATGAGCGCCACCACCGGGCCCATGGCTGCCGGCGGAAGGACCACCTCAATCCATTCTGTTCCGAATTTATATACAATAAAGGCCAGGATACAACCGCAGAACCCCACTGCCACGAATCCACCCAGAGCATATTCATATCCGAAATTACTGATGACCACGCCTGCCGGCGCCAGAAATGCAAAGCTGGATCCCAGATAGGCCGGGGCCTTTCCCTTTGTCACTCCGATAAAAAGCAGGGTGCCCACACCGTTCATAAACAGCACCACAGCCGGGTTTATGCCAAATATAAACGGCACCAGGATGGATGCGCCGAACATGGCGAACATGTGCTGGATGCTGAGGGGCACTAACAGGTTAAAGGGTACCTTGTCCTCTACTTGAATGATGCGTTGATTTTCCATTGTCTTCCTCCTTTGTTATTCACTTGTTTCATACTCTGTTTCCTGCCGCGCGTCTCCGCCCTGAGCGGTTATGTCCCCGGCTTATCTTACCCCTCTCAAAACACCGTTCGCAGATGGAGAACGGGTAATCCCATGACAGCTCCTTCCCGATGGCTGAACATTTACGGGTATAGCTGGAACATTCTGTCCTTAAAATACGGCTGATTTCCTCCTCTGTGCTGCGCCTCTCCTCGGCCAGGTTCTCCGCCTGAACAGGAAGCCCCACCTTCCTGGAGAACTGGAAATATAGGTCCAGCATCTTATAGTAGCTCTCCAAACCATACAGGTCCTCTCCCGGGCTGTAAGGAAACTCCAGTTCCGTCACGTCACGGTATTCCCTGCAGTAATCCTTCCACAGGTCCATGACCATCTTATTGTCTATGTCAATGGAGCAGGTGATGAGCTTATAAATTTCCTGCCGGGAGTATTCCCCCATATCATCCCGGTGTACATGCTCAAAACTCATATACAGCGCCAGCAGCTCGTCCACCTCCATCTTCTCATAAATGGAAGGCGTGTCCATGCCGGCCCATATCTTAACCAGCGTATCAATCTCAGCAGGAAGGTTGAGAAGCTGCTCGGGAAATCCCACATATGCCTTCATAATAGGCATGGGCATTCTGGAAAGACCGTCCTCGATGACCTCCGGCTCGTCGATGGCAGCCACAAATCCCTCGTCGTAAAGACCGTATCTTCCGGCCCGTCCGGCAATCTGTTTTATCTCCTCCGGATTCAGGGTACGCTTATTTACCCCGTCAAATTTGCGTGTTTCCACAAACACGATTCTGCGTATGGGCAGGTTTAGCCCCATGCCGATGGCGTCAGTGCTGACCACCACCTCTGTCTCCCTGGCCAGGAACCTGCGCACCTGTTCACGCCTGGTGGCGGGAGGCAGGCTTCCGTAAATAACGCTGCAGTGGATTCCCTCGTTCTCCAGGTGGGCTGCCAGGGCCAGCACTGATTTTTTGGAAAACACAATGAGGGCATCGCCCTTTTTTAAATCCTGCTTCAGATTATAGGGCTTTTTCTCCATGGTCAGCCGGGTGTTCCGCTTATGGCGCACCACCCTGTACTGGTCGCCGCACCGCTTAATCATCTGAACCACAATATCCTCTGCCTCGGGAGCCATGCACAGGTGGATTTCCTCTGCCCGAAGCCCCAGCACTGCCCTGGTCCAGTTATGTCCGCGGTAGGGGTCGGCTATCATCTGGCACTCGTCCACCACCACGATATCGAAATATTCATGGTCGTTTAACATCTCTACGGTACAGGACTGGCAGACCGCTCCAGGCACCTCCAGCGTCTCCTCGCCTGTGACCATGGAACAGGACAGGCCCTCTGTGTTGAGCTTGTCATAGACCTCCAGGGCCAGCAGTCTTAACGGCCCGAAGTAAGCTCCATGCCTGCACTCCTTAAGACGCTCCAGCGCGTCGTGGGTCTTGCCGCTGTTGGTAGGGCCCACATGAAGGATGAACCTGCGTTTCATCTCCCTGGCCCCTGGGTATTCCTGCTCCGGCTTCTGTTTCACAGACTCCAGAATCCCCTTCTTGATGGTTTTCGGAATGTAGAACAGCTGGTATGCCCTCTCCAGAGAATTAGTGAGGAGATAACGGCGGATGCCCTGCATCTTCAGCACCTGCTCCAAATCCTCAAGGGACAGGCCGTTTACATATTCCAGATCCTTTCTGGCAAGAGCTTCACAGAATTCGTTCATCTGACGGCAGCCGGACTCCCACTGCTCCAGGGCAGGCCCTGTCAGGTGTCCTTCCCTGCGCATGAGATAGGCGCACACCTTTGACAGCATGGCGTGGACATCGCTGAGTTCGTTGGACTTCACCAGCGGCTTCAGGTTGGCCTCAGTCAACCGGCTCATGCGTTTCCTGAGTTCGGCACCTGTCATGGCCCGGTAGCGTTTGTTCACATTCCCAAAGAACAGGCCCTGGTAATATTCCGCCAGATACTGCTCGCACTCCTTTTTTATCTCCATGGATTTCCTCTTTCTTCCAAATATTCGTAAAAGCAGCCAGACGCATATGTTTCCATATCCATCTGGCAGCACATTATACCATGGTTGTATCTACAAAATGTTCAAACCCCGATATACCATATTCTGCACACACGCTGTTGATTCCATCCACGATTTCCTCCCGTGAGTAATTGGCGGTGTAGAGTTCCTCATCCTTCAGCTGGTTGAGGTACATATAAAACGTGAGGGCCATCTCCAGACAGTCCAGGCTGTCCGTGTCCAGCTCGTCGGTAAGAAGGTTCTCCGCGTCATTGATGTTTCCCTCATCCACCAGATCCTTAAGCCGCTTATATACCCGGTCAAGGTCCGTATACTTGTCCTCATCCTCGGGAAGGTCATAATCAATATCGCTCTTTCCAAGAACCAGCCTGGCAATCGCCCTCACCAGATCGCTGATTGTCCTCATAACATAATCGTCCTGATATCCCATGTCATTTCATCTCCTGAATTTAGTGGATTCTGTTTTTTGCACATTTAAACTTAGTATAGTTGATAACCCTTCCTCCGTCAAGCAGTCTGTAGCCACAATGATGAACCAATGGCAGATAGGGACCTGACTGCCATGCACCAAAGGTTTTGCGGCACATACGCTATCCTAAGACTCAATCTGCCCGCCTATAGGCAGATTTTATATTTCAGGAGTGACTGGATGGAACACCCACATTTTATCATCGCTTTTACCGGTAATGAACAGACCGGCAAGGAGGTCTTGTTTAAAAAGCTCACCGCCCAAAAGGGCTCTGTTAAGCCTTCCTGCATGCGGGACATGTCCTGCCCCCATGGTGATTTTTCATATGACAGCCGCCGCTATAAGGCAGTGAACCTTCCCGGGGTCCAGTCCCTCAGCTCCCCGTCAGAGGAAGCCAGCTGCACGGCATCCTATCTCTGCTCCGGACACCCGGACGCCATTCTGGTGATAGGCCACGCGCTTCATCTGGAAATCCTTCTGGGACTTTTAAAAGAAATCCTGAGTCTTGGACCGGTCAGGGATTCCTCCATTCCCGTTGTCCTGTGTGTCAGCCGCTGCGAAGAAGCCAGACGGCAGGGCATCCGCATTGATTTTTCACTTCTCCACGATGTACTCCAGATTCCGGTCGTCCCCCTCCACGGATACGGCAGGGAACAGATGGACGACTTAAAAGCAGCCCTCCACTATGCTCTCCAGCCTCATCACAAGCACGATTTTCTCTACGACTGTCTGGACTTTTCTCCCTGCCGCCTGGCTCATGAGTGCATGATGCCCGAAATAAGCCCGTCTCGGGAAAAAAAGCGGAATATAAGCCCGGAAGCAGGATGGATCCGAAGAATATGTGAAGTGCTGCTGCTATTGCTCTTATTTGGACTTACCGCCAGTCTGTCTATCAGACTCATGGACTGTCTCTGGCCGTTATTTTTTGAAACGGAAACCGTCCTGTGGGCCTGGGCAGAATGGTTTGGAATACCTGCCTGGCTGGCTGCCCCCATGGTTCATGGTGCATTTCGTGCCGTGTCATGCACCATACCGGTAATGCTCCCGATGCTTTTTCTGCTGTTTCCCCTGTTGGGTCTGCTGGGAAGAAGCGCCTGCTTTCCCTGGGCCGTATATCTGTCAGACCTGCTGACAGAGTTTTTTATTGAAAAACCTTGTAATACCGCCAGCCATTACAAGTCATACGGTATCTTTTCCACCCTTTTCTCAAGTACCGCAGACCACACCATTCCGGTCCTTGACAAGGCAGCGGCGGCAGCTGTCCCGTCCGGCATTCTCATATGGTTTCTCGGCAGCATGGCATATGCCGGACCGGAAACAGGTTACGGCGCCCTACTGTATTCAGATATAGCCGGAGGGAACCTGTTAGCCGCCATCATACACTTTCTTGAACATCCGGCCCGTCTCCTTGGACTGGACGGCACCATACTGGCTGCTTTTATCCTGGGTATTTTTTCTCATGGAATGGCGCTTCCCGCCATGATGATGATATATCTGAAAACAGGAGGCGCCCCTTCCCCTTCATCTCCCTTCATCCTCGGACAGGTGCTGGCAAGTCACGGATGGACCTGGCGCACTGCCCTGTGCACCTGTCTCATGGCTCTGACCCGTTTTCCAAGCATCACCGTCTGTCTGAAGATGCGCAGAAGGCCCGGCCATACTCCTTACTTTTTTTGGGGGCGGCTGCTGGTATTCATTCTCGGTATCACCCTGTGCTTTCTCATAGCCCTGACAGGCAGAATATCCGTCTGACACCTGCGCTCCCATCATAGTGCAGCAATCCCTTTCCCTCTCATAAAATCATTCCCCGGAATATGGCCCTGCCCTAGAAATATCTTCCAGTGCATGTCCCCCATTTTCTGGGGATTCTTTCTTGACTGCCGTGTCTCCTGAGCCTATAATGGAACTAAGCAAACAACAGGATACATATATGGACATTCAAAAACGCAGGACGTTCATCATCAGCTTTATTTACTTTGGAATCATAGGTGTGCTCTGCTATATAGGGTTAAAGAAACTCCTGCCCATACTGATTCCCTTCATGGCCGCCATGGCTATTGCAGCCGTGCTGGAACCGGCAGTGTCTCTACTGGACAGACACATGAAGGGCGGAAAGGGCGCGGCCGCCGCGGTTGTGCTGCTGGTCTTTTATGGTTCCATTCTGACAATCATGTGCGTGTCCGGCAGCCAAATCCTGTCATCCATCCAGGAACAGGCAAAAAAGCTGCCGGGCATCTACAGCCAGACCATCGAACCAGGTCTGTCCCATTTCTTTTCCCTGTTGGAAAACAGTTTTCCCGGACACAGCATCCACATATCAGCCCTTGGACAAAGCCTGGAGCGTTTCATGGAAAATGCTTCTGTGGGCATCTCCTCCGGACTGCTTGGGTGGGGCGCTTCTGCCATAAGCGGTATTCCTGCCCTGGTCCTTGATTTTATCATCGCTGTGATCGCATCCTTTTTCCTGACAGGCAATTACAGGGAGACGCTGGATTTCCTGCTGTATCAGATTCCAGAGGACAGACGGCAAATGCTCTTACAGGTACTTCTCCATATCCGTAAAGTCGCCTGCCGGCTTCTGCGGGCTTATGCGCTCCTGATGCTCCTGACATTTACGGAACTTTATATCGGTTTCCTGGTGTTGGGCATTCCGGCCGGATTCACGCTTGCCTGCATCACCTCGCTGGTGGATATTCTGCCGGTCCTTGGCACAGGCACCGTGCTTCTTCCCTGGGCATTCATAGCCTGGACGACTGGCTCCGGAAGCCTGGCCATGGGTCTTGTGTGCCTGTATCTGCTCATAGCTGTGGTTCGCCAGACCCTGGAGCCCAAAATCATCGGCCATCAGATGGGCCTGTCTCCCATAGCCACCCTCCTGTGCATCTTTGCAGGCGGCAAGCTTCTGGGCCTGACCGGTATATTCCTGTTCCCCATAGCCGCCACCGTACTGGCCGAACTGCACAGCGGAAATAACCTCCCCGCCCAGAACCAGGTTTAACCTGCAGCATCCCACCAGGCAAGAACACAACCATACCCCAAAGGCAGGTGTTGTATATGAAGTTCTTCCATAACGTTACAGCCAAGATTGCGCCGGCATTTTTCTCTAAAGCCGCATCAAAATCCACCTCCCCCCAGAACAAGGCGCCTGAAAGGACAGAAAAGAAAATCCGTTCTTTTAGATTTTTTGCAGCCGGCCTGGTTCTGGCCGCTGTCTCCGGCCTGCTGGGACTCTGTGCCCGGACAGTGCCCGGGTTCGCCCAGTTTTACTCCGTCACCGTGTACCCGCTCCTGGCCGGTACATTGGGACGGTTGTGCAGCCTGTTTCCATTTTCCCTTTCCGAAATCGGGCTGTATTCCCTCTGCCTGTTGTGCATATGCTACATGATTCTGCATATCAGGCAGCCTGTTGTGGTGTTCTCCCGTGCCTTTTTTCTTTGCTGTGTCCTGTTATTCGTGTTCACCATAAACTGCGGCATCAACTATTACCGGAACCCCTTTTCCTATGAGGCAGGCATTGCCGCAGAAAAAACCTCCACCGAGGAGCTGCTGGCGCTGTGCCGTTATCTTACAAACCAAATCAACAGCTCTCTGACAGAAATAGACCACTCCGGCGAAATCCTGGACGGCCTCTACCCGGGACAGACTGAGGGAACCCCCGCGCCATCAGCCCGGGAGCTTTCAAAGCTTGGAAAGGACGGCAGGGCAGCCATGGTCCGGCTGGGCCAGTCCTACCCCCAGCTGGAGGGTTATTATCCCTATCCAAAGCCTCTCATCAACTCCAGACTGCTGTCCGTGCAGCAGCTCTGCGGCATTTATTCCCCCTTCACCATAGAGGCGAACTACAACAGGGAAATGCCTTACTATAACATCCCCCATACCATCTGCCATGAATTGTCTCATCTGAAGGGATTTATGCGGGAAGATGAAGCCAACTTCATCGGATACCTAGCATGTATCGGATCCGATTCCCCGGACTTTCGCTACAGCGGCTATCTGACCGGCTGGGTCTACGCCGGCAATGCCCTGGCCAGGGTGGACCCCGAAAGTTATTATGACCTTTATACAAAGCTGTCCCCTCAGGCAGCCCAGGACCTGGCCTGGAACAACCAGTTCTGGGAACGCTTTGAAGGACCTGTGGCAGAAGCCTCCACCCAGATGAATGACAGGTATCTCAAAGCCCACAGCCAGGAGGACGGCGTCAGAAGCTATGGACGGATGGTGGATTTGATGCTGGCATATTATAAGGATCAATTAAGGGAGGATTAGGTTAAATCCTCCCTTTACCGCTTATATGCCGTCTTCCCCTCCCAGTCCCCCTACTTCCTGCTTGTGGTTCATCATCAATGTCTCCACCCGGTACAGATGGTTGTACATGGATTCATAGGCGCGCTCGCCATTCATATCCAGGATGTTTTCATATATCTGTGTATGGTATGACACCACCTCATCCCGTGGAGTAGTGTATTTCAGGGAAAGGAACTGATGGTTGGCTGTAATATAGGGTATTGCATCCAGGCAGTCCACAAGGAGCTGGTTGTGGGATGCCTTTGCTATAGCCTTATGAAACCAGGCGTCTGCTTCAAAAAATGAATTGTTCTCCTTTGCCTTCAGCTTACGTATCTGGTTAATGCTATCGAACAGCGCATTCTGAAGTTCTTTTATATCATCTGCCGACCGGTTCTGGGCCGCCTCTCTGGCTGCCTGGGATTCGATAAGTCTTCTTAGTATAATTGTCTCCTTTAATAACGTAACATTTTCCATAAAAGGCGTTCCATAGGATGTATCTGACAGGGTGCTGCCGGATGATATCACCACGGTCCCGGAACCCGCTGATGTCCTTACGATACCTGCGTCTGCCAGCTGTCTTAAGGCTTCCCTCACCGGAATGCGGCTGGTATCATAATAGTTTGCCAGCTCCCGCTCCGTGGGAAGCTTCTGATTGGTCCGGTATTCTCCTGTTAATATTTTTTTCTTTAAATCTTCTAATATGACCTCACTCAATTTTTGTCTTGCCATTAATCCACCCCTCCCGGTATATTTTTTATTCCGCTTGCGTGTATTTTGGTATTTATTATACCACTATAATTCTATATTTCATACCAATTTTTGTTTTTTATACCAATATCATATCACATTTTGTATAACTTATATATTATCTGGTCTTTTTATCTTTATTATATTGCTTTTTCATACAAAAATATATATTATTTTGGTATAAAAAGCGCGCGAAAACACATGAAAAGGAGATACAATGTACAGGGAATTCTTAAAAGCAAAAGATGATTTCTTAGCCGCCGCATCCCGCACATACGAAAGCAGGATTCAAACCGGAACCGGCGGAAACCTGAGTGTCCGTATTCCGGGAACTGACCTGATGATTGTCAAGCCCAGCGGATTTTCCTACGGGCAGTGCAGTGAGGAGAATATAACCATAACTGATTTCCAGGGAAACCTTCAGGAGGGTCTGTACAAACCTACCAGGGAATCCACCCTTCACGGCAATCTGTATGCCCGCTACCCCAAAATAGGAGGCATCGTACATACACACAGCCCTTATTCCATCCTCATTTCTCTGAATGACAGACAGCTGGAATTAATCACCCTTCATTCCCAGCTCAAACTGAAAAAACCGGTCAAGGTAGTGGATGTCACCACCCAGGCCGTAACTCAGGAGGAACTGCCTAAGGTGTTTAAAGTTCTGGATACAGAGCCGGAGACCGCTGCCATCATCTTAAAGGGCCACGGCATTGTCGCCATATCGTCCAGTGCAGTGAAAGCAGGGCAGATCGCCGAACTGATTGAAGAAACCGCCATGATTGCGTGGGAACAGAAAAAACTCAGAAAGTAAAGGAGAACAAATATGACAAACTATACCATCACACCTATTAATACAGGATTCACCAACACAAGCAAGGGCCAGTACTTATATCACCACAGCGTACACAAATTCTATGATGTGGAGGGCTTTGTAAAGCTCCCTGTCACTGTATTTCTGGTACAGGGCGGCGGAAAGAAAATTATGATCGATACTGGAATGTCTGATACAGAAATTGCCGGAAAATATCACCACCCCGGCTCTGTGCAGCCCGAGGGTTATGCTGTTTATGAACAGCTGGAAAATCTGGGAATCAAGTGCAGTGAGATAACGGATATTATTTTTACCCATCTCCACTGGGACCATGTCTATTATCTGGACCGCTTTGTAAATGCTGATCTTCATGTTCAGAGAACAGAATACCAGTTTGCCGTAAATCCCATTCCTCTTTACTATAAATCCTATGAGTATCCGGTTCTGGGACTGAAACCTCAGTTTGACGGCAGAAGCTTTAAGCTTTATGACGGGGAGGCAGAGATTTTTGACGGTATCAGCGTATACCCCACCCCAGGACATTCCGTTGGTCATCAAACCGTTGTGGTTAATACCAGCGAAGGACAGTATCACTGCTGCGGCGACCTTATCTTCACTTATGACAACCTAAAGCCTGTACCGGAAATGCATTATGACATCACACCTCCAGGACGCTTCTTAGATATCGTGGATGAATGGAACAGCATTGTAGAACTGAAGAAACGGGCAAAGAGCCAGGAATTCATCCTTCCAACTCACGCGCCTGAGATGATTGAAATTGTAGACTCAAAAAGAGTGTACGGAAATTAGGAGGCAGCATGGAACACAACAGAATCGCCCTGATAGCCTCTCTTGATACCAAACTGCAGGAAACCTTATATGCCAAACATGAGATTGAATCATGTGGGGGCCAGGGACTCATAATTGATATCAGCACCAAAACCCTGGTGGACGCCGGCGCTGCGGTGGGGCCTGCCGATATCCTGGCCCGTTACGGGATGACCTGGGAAGAATTCGGTCCCTTAGATAAGGCCCAGAGTATCGAAACCATGTCAAATGCCCTGACCGCAGTCATGCCGGCTTTGTATGCGCAAGGATTATTTGATGCCGTCATTTCCATCGGGGGAGGGCAGAATGCCCGGATGGCTGCCGCGGCCATGAAGTCTCTGCCATTTGGCGTACCTAAAATTGTTGCCTCCTCCCTGGCCTGCGGCAGAAGAACCATGGAACAATATGTGGGAGACAAGGATATCATGGTCGTCCACACGGTTGCAGACATTTCCGGACTTAATTATACCACCAAAACCGTGATTCACAATGTCTGCCACGCTGCCTTGGGCATGCTCCAATATCAAAGGCAGGTGACTCCTGATTCCCGTAAAAAGATTGCCGCAACAATGCTTGGAATTACATCCAAAGGCGTTGAGGGAGCACTGCGCCTCCTGCCTGACGGCACTTATGAAAAAACCTGCTTCCACGCCAACGGTGTAGGGGGACGCTGCATGGAAAAACTGATTGAGGAAGGTGCCTTTGACCTGATTGCGGATATGACACTCCATGAACTGACCTGCGAAGTCCTGGGCGGGTATTGTACCGGTGCAAACAACCGGCTGGAGGCAGCCGTTAGGCATCACGTCCCTATGGTCGTCGTGCCCGGTGCCCTGGACATGCTTGATTTCTTCATTGACGAGGACGGGCGGGGATTACCGGATGATATTGACCGCAGAAAGAAGGTCTATCACAATTCAAGTATCGCTCATACCAAAATTTACAGAGAAGAGGCAGTAAAGCTGGCCCGCGTCCTGGCCGGGCGCCTGAACAAAAGCACTGCTCCTGTAACCCTTATCCTGCCGGATGAAGGCTTCTGCGAGGCCGCGGCCAAAGGCGGTCCCATGTATGACCCGGAGGTGGATGAGGCCTTTATAAGCACCATCAAGCCACTTCTGGAACAGCATATAAATATTATTGAAGTAAAGGGTAATATCAATTCGGACAGCTGTCAGAAGGCAGTTGCCGCAGCTATAATGAATCTTGTATAGGAGGGTGGATTTATGACTACAACCATAAGCGTTGCCGGTTTGTTCCTGGCGCTGTTCCTGCTGGTATACCTGGCATTTAAGGGACACAGCGTAATAATCATCGCACCAATCGTTGCCATGGTAGCTGTAATTTTTTCTGCCGGCTTTGACTCCCATCTCATGGCAAATTATACGGAAGTTTATATGACCGGTTTTGCAAATTACGCAAGGAACTATTTCCCCTTGTATTTATTTGGGGCTGTCTTTGCGAAATTAATGGAGGTAAGCGGGTATGCGGATGCCATCTCCCATCTTATCGCCAGCAGGCTTGGCAAGGAAAGGGCTATATTGGCAGTTGTCCTGTGCTGCGCAGTCCTTACATACGGAGGCGTTTCCCTCTTTGTGGTAACCTTCGTGGTTCTTCCCATAGCCATCTCTCTTTTCAGGGCAGCCGACATCCCCAAAAGGCTGATTCCAGGTTCCATTGCCCTTGGGGCATTTACCTTTACCATGACAGCTCTTCCCGGCTCTCCCCAGGTACAGAACACCATACCCATGACCTACTTTGGCACGGATGCATTTGCCGCTCCGGTCCTGGGAATCATAGCCGCCATCATGATGTTCTCCCTCGGCATGATCTGGCTTAACTACCGGGCCAAAAAGGCCAAACAGGCTGAGGAAGGATACGGGGATCACGACGATGAAAAAAAGGAAATATCGGAATCCGATCTCCCCGGCATCATCCATCCTGTCATTGCCTTCCTCCTGATTGTAGCGGTCAACCTCTTATGCTCCAAGGTCATATATCCCCGTCTGAACACAGCCTATCTGGAACAGTACAACACAAAAATCAGCGCTGTCTCCGGCAATTGGTCCGTCCTGATTGCATTGCTCGTTGCCATCATTTACCTGATTATAACCGGTCTGCCCCGCTTTAAGGCATTGAAGGACAGCCTTAAGTCAGCTGCGGGCAATTCTCTGATGCCCCTTATTAACTCCTGCGCAGTTGTGGGCTTTGGCTCCGTAATCAAGGGGCTGGCCATCTTTGCCATTGTGCAGGCCTTCATCCTCTCTATATCAGCTAACCCGCTGATTACCGAGGTCCTGGCTGTCAATCTGTTGTGCGGCATGACTGCATCTGCCTCCGGCGGACTGGGAGCCACTTTAGAAGCGCTTGCCCCCACCTTCCTGGAACAGGGCGCCCGCATAGGAATCGGCCCCCAGGTACTGCACAGAATTGCTTCCATCTCTTCCGGCGGCCTGGACTCACTTCCGCACAACGGGGCTACCGTAACCACCCTGTCCCTGTGCGGCATCACCCACAAAGAGGGATATCTGGACATGTTTGTCACATCCGTGGTCATTCCCATTGCCACCGCGCTTGTCATCGTCGTATTAGCAACTTTAGGTCTGAGATTTTAGAGCATGTCCGGGAGATATCACTATGAAAAACTATTTATCTGAGCAAGAGGCGCGCAGGGCCATCCTGGATGTGGGGAAACGCATTTATGACAGAGGCTATGTGGCTGCCAATGACGGAAACATCAGCTGTAAAATCAGCGACACCACCATTCTTGTCACACCCACAGGCGTTTCCAAGGGCTTTATGGAGCCGGATTCACTTGTAAAGATGGATTTAGGCGGAACCATCCTGGATGGAGGAAAACCATCCTCAGAAGTGAAAATGCATCTTCGGGCCTATCAGGAAAATCCTGACATAACCGGGGTGGTTCACGCCCATCCGGCAGCTGCCACCAGCTTTTCCGTCATGGGAATGGAGATGAAAAAGCCGGTTGTGGCAGAAGCCGTACTGGTAACAGGCAACATACTGATTGCCCCCTACGCCAAGCCCGGAACTTATGATGTACCTGACAGCATTGCGCCTTTCATCAACCGTTACAATGCTGTCCTGCTGGCAAACCATGGGGCTTTAAGCTGGGGAAAGGACCTTTACCAGGCCCTTTACCGCATGGAAGCCCTGGAACATCAGGCGGGTATCCTGTTTCGCACCCTTATTCTGGCCCATATCACCGGCCGTGATGTCCCGTATCTATCCGGGGAAGCTCTGGCCGGGCTGGTACAAATCCGGGACGAAATGGGTATACTCACCGGGGGAATTCCGGAGAATTAACGTTTCCGGCTCCGTTCAAACTTCATACCTTCATAAATACGGACCGGATTTCCCCGCTCCAGCCTTGCGTGTTCCATCCACGCAAGGCTTTTTTCCTTTTGCTGATTTATGGCATTCATTTCTGCCAGTATGCTGCACAGCCGGTCCATGGCAATCTGCTTATTCATGTGCTGGCTCCTGGCCTGGGTTGACACCACGGCTGTACCCGTGGGAATATGGATGGCCCGTACACCGGTCTCCACCTTATTCACATGCTGTCCTCCCTTTCCTCCGCTGCGGAAGGTTTCAAAACGCACCATTCTTTCCTCTGATATCCTTGGGACCTGGTCCAGTATGCTGACATCCACATACCAGTTCTTCCTCCTGTGGCCGGGACGGTAGGGACTTTTGCAAATCCACTGCACACTGCCCTCCAGCTCCCGTAAATCCCGGTCCGTCTCAAACACCACAGATGACATGCAGCCAGGCTTCTTTCCGGGGGTACAGCCTACCAGGCGCACATCCCCGGCTTCCCTTCTCAGTTCCTCATAGAGCATAGCCACTGCCAGCTCGCATTCTGCCGGTCCCTGACCGGAACTAATCTGTACTCTCATAGACTCCCTCCTATCCTTTAAACGTGATCAGGGGACGCAGGGTGGCTGCTATGTCAATCAGTCCGTACTCCTGCAATACCCCCATGACCTGCTCCACATTTTTATATGCCTCCGGCGCCTCTGCGAACAGCAGGTTGGTATCGTGGCAGACCACACGGCTCTTAAGGCCTGTGCACCGGATAGAATCCCGGTCATATTTTTGGTCTATGCGGCTTTTGCAGATACTCCTGGCCCATTTTCTTCCCGCGCCATGAGAGAGAGAATTAAGTGACACCGCCGTATCCTCCCTTGGGATGCACACATAGGTCAGGCTTCCCCTTGACCCCGGAATCACCACTGCTCCCTTAGAGGCTGATACGCTGCCCTTTCTGTGCAGAAGGCCGTCCTTTGTCCGTTCCAGATAATTATGGCAGCTGTCCATGAGAAGCTCCGGCTCAGAGGCGCCTCCCAGCCACGCAAGCAGCTTCTGCGCCGCTGCTCTCCGGTTTCTCACTGCCCACCTTAAAGCTCTGTCATGCTCAGCCATATAGGCCTCTGCCTGTTCAGAACCATCCGCAAGCCCCTCCGGCACCCAAAACCGTGACAGGATCTCCTGGCCGTATCCCCTGGATCCGCAGTGGACCAAAAGCAGAATACGGTCCGCACAAAGCCCCAGGCTCCCGGCTGCCTCCTGGTCATAAATCCGCTCCACACATTGGAACTCCGCAAAATGGTTCCCTCCTCCCAGGGTTCCCAAGTCCCGTATAGGGCACTCCTCCTCATATGGGTTGGAAAACGGTATATCCTCCAGCTCCCGGACGGCCTCCAGCCTTGATACCCATTTCTCCTGTTTAAACTTCTTTTTCTTTACCCCTGTGTCAAAGAGGCTCATACCGCAGCCGATATCATTTCCCAGTAAATGGGGATATAATACTCCCCTGCTGAGGACAGCGGTTCCCACAGGAATCCGCCCGGGATGCAGGTCCGGAAGCCCCACTGCCTTCACAACGCCAGGAAGCCTGCTCACTGCCAAAAGCTGGTCCTTTGCCGCCTGTTCCATCCAATTCTTACCGCTGCTGATTAATATGCAATTTTCTTTTTCCAAATCAAATTCTCCTTCATAAGCCGACAGCTCAGCCCATACTTCTGTCATTTTCCCTAAAAAAGGGTACAAAAAAACACGACAACAAGCCGTGCGCATCAATAAAAACATAGTATGCCGCTTCCTGTCCTACTGTTTCGTTATACTGTTTTCACCTCTGCTTTATCATTACGACCTGCCAACATAACAACCACTCCTTTGCTCATGAAGGATTTGCTTCCTTCGTATTCTGTATTATACTATAATCGTAACCCGGCAAAATGTCAATCCCGTAATCATTCCGGAATTCCATCGTTATCATCCCGGAATTCCATCGTGCGGGAGTTTGACACCTGAAAATCTTGCAAGCCTTATGGCTGCTTATTTTTTTGTC
>ERZ1036416.91-NODE-91-length-42078-cov-37.977631_pt1 | contig 42078 bp, 44 predicted proteins | sample MGYA00514219_ERZ1036416 | MGnify/ENA primary metagenome ERZ1036416 (study PRJEB33795, sample SAMN09464945) | human gut metagenome | host: Homo sapiens | place: USA: Stanford, California | collected 2016-11 | study: EMG produced TPA metagenomics assembly of the...
CTAACGACCTACTCCCTTTCCAGGGGAGCCCCTTCAACCTCTTGGGTACTTCTGCTTGGTTGAATCTTGTTTCATATTCAATTTATATTCGCAGGCAAATCACTAAAACTCGTCTGCAGCGGAGAGGGTGGGATTCGAACCCACGCGCCCTTGCGGACAAACGGTTTTCAAGACCGCCTCGTTATGACCACTTCGATACCTCTCCGAACGCGCTTTTACATTTTACAGAAGTTTCGACGTTTTGTCAAGCACTTTTTTTATTTTTTCAAAACTTTATTTTTCTAAGTTTTGTGTTTTGCTGCTGTTCTCAGCGGCAACTCGATTAGTCTATCATGTAATTCGACAGATGTCAACATTTTTTTCAATTATTTTTAATTTATGGAATTTCTCAGCACTTCAGCCATAAAAAGGTCCTCAGGCGTCGTAATCTTAATATTGGCATAACTGCCCATTACCATCTGCGCCTTCACCCCCATCTGCGCCTCCACCACCATGGCGTCATCTGTTATGCCGGTGCAATCCTCCCTCATCTGGCGGGTAAATGCCTCCACAATCAGAGGCACGGAAAACACCTGAGGCGTCTGTGCCTGCCATACCATACTGCGGTCCGGGCTGGACTCAATCATTCCCTCCCGGTTCACCAGCTTGATGGTATCCTTTACGGGCATGCCCACCACGCAGGCATTGCATTTGCACACTGCCCTGTATGCCCGTTCAATGATTTCGCCGGTGACAAAGGGTCGGGCCCCGTCATGGATAAACACGTATCCATCCTGTCTTTCCCTGACAACGGATTCCTTCTCTCCCTCTTCCCGATCCATAAGGGTACAGAGCGCCTTCCATACGCTCTCGTACCGCTCGCCGCCTCCGGCGCCTATGGTACTCACCTTCTTCAGGCCATACGCCTCCACGATTTCCGTTTGCACATATTCCATATGCCCTGCATCTGTCATGAGTATGATTTCATCTATTACAGGAGAGGCTTCAAACACCTCCAGCGCATAGGCCACCAGCGGCTTGCCGCCGATTTCCATGTACTGCTTTGCCGTATTCCCGCCCATGCGGCTGCCCTTCCCTGCTGCCAGGACCACAGCCGTACAATATTTCTTTTCCATTGCAGACCTCCTCCTTCGTCCTTCCCGGACCGGAGTCCATTTGTTCCTTACATCCCCGCCGTCTGTACGCTCCGACCCAATTTTCAAATTTCAGACAGGCTCTAGCGTTCACCCAGCTTCAGATTGGGAATGGCATTCAAATCCCAACCGGATATATTTCCCTTTAAATATTCATAGTAGGCAGCCGTCCCGATCATGGCTGCATTGTCCGTGCAGAAAATAGGGGACGGATAATAGAACTGAATCCCGTCCTTCTCACAGGCCTCTGCCATGGCCTTTCTCAGCGCGGAGTTAGAGGCAACACCACCGGCTATGGCCAGCTTCTTATATCCAAATTCATGGGCGGCCAGTATGGCGCGGCTTACCAGAGACTCCACCACGGAATTCTGGAATGAGGCCACCAGGTCAGGCACATTGATTTCTTCCCCGGTCATACGGGCGTGGTTGATGTGGTTCAGTACAGCTGACTTTAGTCCGCTGAAGCTGAAATCATAGGGAGCCCCCTCCACCTTGCCCCTGGGGAACTGGATGGCATGGGGATTCCCCTCTTTTGCAGCCTTATCGATCTTAGGCCCGCCGGGATATCCCAGGCCCACGGACCTTGCTACCTTGTCAAACGCCTCTCCGGCCGCATCGTCCCTGGTCCTGCCGATGATTTCAAATTCCCCGTAGTCCTTTACAATCACCAGATGAGTATGGCCTCCCGACACAATGAGACACACAAAAGGCGGTTCCAAATCTTGGTTCTCAATAAAATTGGCGGAAACATGCCCTTCTATATGGTGCACTCCAATCAGAGGCTTTCCTGCTGCATATGCAATGGCCTTTGCCTCTGCCACCCCCACCAAAAGAGCGCCTACCAGACCGGGTCCGTAGGTCACACCGATTGCCGTGATGTCCTGAAGCTCCACCTGCGCCTCCGCCAGGGCCCTCTCGATCACATAATTGACCGCCTTTATATGCTCCCGGGAAGCTATCTCCGGAACCACGCCTCCATAAACCGTATGGGTGGCAATCTGGGATGAAATCACATTAGACAGCACGGTCCTTCCGTTTTTCACCACTGCCGCGGCTGTTTCGTCGCATGAGCTTTCAATTGCCAGTATCAAAACATCTTCTGATGCCTGTCCTATCATAATATTCTCTCCACTTCCACGTATCCTCCGGTACCTCGTACCGTTCTATCAGTCCTCATCAAATTCCAGCTCCGCTGTCCATCCGTCCCTGGCAGCCTTTGCCCTTGGGAAAATCGTTCTGACTTCCTCCATATACTCCTCGGGCTTGGTAAGGGAGGGGCTGTAATGGGTAAGCCACATCTGTTTTGGATTCGCCTGCTTTGCAAGGGCCGCCGCTTCATAAAACGTCATATGCTTATATTCCCTGGCCTTGGCTGCTTTTTCCTTTTCCCCGTACATTCCCTCGCAGATAAAAAGGTCTGCCCCGGCTGCATACTCAGCAATCACCGGCACCGGCCTGGTATCTGTGCAGTATGTCACCTTAAGCCCTCTGCGGTCCGGCCCCAGCACCATATCCGGCGTCAAAAGCCGTCCCTCATACTCTATCTCCTCGCCCTTTTGCAGCCTGCTCCAGAATTTCTGGGGAATCTCCTTAGACCTGGCCCTCTCCACGTCAAAACGTCCGGTACGGGGGATGGTGATGGAGTAGCCGTAACACAGCACATTGTGGTTTACCCTGTAAGCATCTATCACATAAGGGCCCATCTGCATGCGTTCCCGGTTCTCCGTAAGCTCCACAAAACGCAGTTCAAAGGGCAGTTCCGGCGCAATGGTGCGCAGCGCTCCCACCACCCGTTCCAGTCCCTTGGGGCCAATCAGGGTCAGCGGCTCCACCCGCTCCGCATTGCCCATGGTAAGTAAAAGACCGGGAAGGCCGCTTATATGATCCGCGTGATAATGTGTAAAACAAATAACGTCTATGGGCTTGGGACTCCATCCCTTCTCCTTAAGGGCCACCTGGGTCCCCTCACCGCAGTCTATGAGCAGGTTGCTGCCCGTGCACCTTGCCATCATAGATGTAAGCCAGCGGTACGGAAGAGGCATCATGCCTCCTGTTCCTAACAAACATATATCCAACATACTGTAATCCTCATTCTCTCAATAACTTAACTCACAAAATCATATCACACTTTCCTCTTAATAATCAAGTATCGCCGGAAAATAACATGGCAGACACAAAAAGTCAGGCGCATATGTCAGACGTCAAAAAGGAGCTGCCGCAGCAGCTCCCTATTTATCTGTAACAGTTACACTTATCTCATATAAATCCTGTCCCGCGAAAGGCTGGATGCCGTCCTACACCAGATGGAGGGTAATATCTTTCTCAGCAATGAGCTCCTGCCATTCCCGGCTCAGCCCGTCATCTGTGACGATTTCATCAATCTCTTCCAGTTCAGCAAAATATCCCGGCCTTACCTGGCCGAACTTGCTGCTGTCAGCCACCAGTATCTTCTGCAGGGATGACTCCAGGGCAGCCTTTTTTGTGACCACCTCATAATTATGCGCGCAGGTCATTCCCAGCTTTTCATGGACGCCGGAGGCAGAAACAAACATCTTGCTGGCCCTTGTCCTCCGTATAAGCCCGATTCCCTCAACGCTCTCAAACATCAGATCGTTCCTGTGAAAATATCCGCCCGCAAATATCAAAGAGAGCTTCTCATTGCCCTGAAGCTGGGACAGGATATGGTAATTATAACAGAGCACCGTGAGCTGCATGTGTTCCGGTATATATTTGGACAATACGCCTGTGGTGGTTCCCGAATCCAGAATCAGGATATCCCCCTCCTCAATCATCCCCGCCGCAAACCGGGCGATTCTGTCCTTTTTATCGTAATTGCGGATCTGCTCCGAAGAATACAGATATTCGTCGTGATCCCGCGCTGCCGGCTCTGAAGCCTGGTTTTCGTAAAACAGACGGTTTTCTTTTAGATAATCAATATCACGCCGGATGGTCATTTCCGAGACCTGAAAGCGGTCCGCCAGTTCCTTAATTGATAATACGGGCGATTCCTTCAGTGTATCCAAAAGCGCGTAAATCCTGAGATCCCTTTTTCCCATTAGTTCTGTTTCCCCTCCTGTCGCAATCCTGCTGCGGCCCATGGGTGCACAGCGTTACGAATCTGACTGTAAAATATTATAATTGTATTTTCAGAAAATGTCCAGATGTTCCTGGCTGCGCCAAAGTGTTATATAATGTTATTAAAATGTTATTTTCGCATTTAATTTCACATTTTTTGATAATATATCTTGATTTTTGTATTATAAAATGTTAATATACGCTCATAGTAACATCAATTAACATTTTCACCAATATGGAGGCCAAAATATGAGAACAATTGTAATTGGGTGCGACAATGCTGCTGTACATTTAAAAAATGAACTCATGGGATTCATGGAGAAAAAGGGATATACGGTTGAGAATATGGGATGCGACAGCACTGAGGATTCTACCTATTATCCCTATGTGGCGGAGAAGGTGTGCCAGGAAATCATAAACAGCGGTTATCAGAAGCACGGTGTGCTGATCTGCGGCACAGGGTTGGGCATGGCCATGACTGCCAACAAATTCAAGGGCATCCGCGCCGGCGTCTGCCATGACATCTTCTCGGCGGAGCGCCTAAAGCTGAGCAATGACGGCAATGTGATCTGCATGGGCGAGCGGGTGATTGGAGCCGAGCTGGCAAAGCGGATTCTGGAAAAATGGCTGGAGCTGGATTTCGTAGACTGTGCTTCCACATCCAAGGTGGAGGCCATCAAAGAAATTGAAGGCGAAAATCTCAAATAGCGGAGGCGGCTTGATGAAAAAACTGAATCGGTTATATCTTGGCACAAACACAAAGATGTACAAAACCATTGCGGAAACAACTTCATTTCTGACACAGCTCCGTCAACTGACAGAGGACCTGGCTGACAGCCCTCTTACCCTGTTTGTCATTCCCTCCTTTACCTCCCTGGAGTCCGCCAACAGGATTACATCCGGATCCCACATCCGGCTGGGAGCCCAGAACATGTGCTGGGAGGATCAGGGACAGTTCACCGGCGAAATCTCACCAGTCATGCTTAAGGAGGTGGGGGTAAGCGTAGTGGAAATCGGCCACTCGGAACGCCGCCACGTTTTCAGGGAGAATGACTTTGACCAGGAAAAAAAGACAGCAAAGGCAGCCCAGTCCAGTTTCACTCCCCTGCTGTGCATAGGAGAGACCCTGACCCAGAGGGAATACGGCCTAAGCGGGGAGACCCTGAGCAGCCAGTTAAAGGTGGGGCTTCATTCCGTCACCGCAGAACAGGCGGAGCATCTCTGGATTGCCTACGAACCCGTGTGGGCCATCGGTGTGAACGGCATCCCCGCAGACAGTGATTATGTGGCTGAGCGCCATGCCGGCATCCGGCGAATTCTGTGCGGACGCTTTGGCGAGGAACAGGGAAGCCGCATCCCCATTCTTTACGGCGGCAGCGTGAATCCCCAAAACGCTCAGGAACTGATTGCGCTACCGGATGTAGACGGTCTCTTTATCGGACGCAGTGCCTGGGACGCCTCTCAGTTTAACCGCATCATACGCCAGGTCATGCCTTTATACATGAATAAATAGCAGGAGGGAAATCATCAATGCACAATCTGCTTGTGGCCCAGTCCGGCGGCCCCACATCCGCCATCAACGCCACCCTGTCCGGAGTCATCACAGAAGCCATGATTCAGGGCGGCATTGACCGGATATATGAGGGACTCAACGGCATTGAAGGCATTTTACAGGAAAAAATAATAGATTTGCTGGATCATATCAATAACACAATGGACCTGGACAAACTGGCCCAACCCCCTGCCGCCGCCCTGGGTTCCTGCCGCTATAAGCTGGCAAAGCCGGAACAGGACACTGCCCAGTACCGGGTTCTGATTGATATTTTCCGGAAATATGACATCTCCTATTTCATATACATAGGCGGGAATGACTCTATGGACACAGTGGATAAGCTGGCCAGGTACTGCCGTTCCCAACAGATTGAGGATATAAAAATCATCGGCGCGCCAAAGACCATTGACAACGATCTGATGGAAATTGACCACTGCCCCGGTTTTGCCTCGGCAGCCAAATATATCGCCACCACCTTCGCGGAACTGGAGAGGGATGTGGCTGTGTATGATTCCTTCGGAGTCACCATTGTGGAAATCATGGGACGCAACGCCGGCTGGCTCACCGCAGCCTCGTCCCTTTCCAGGGTAAACGGCAGCCGCGGGCCTGATTTTATTTACCTCTGCGAAGTGCCCTTTTCCATCACCGGTTTCTGGACGACATACGAAGCCGCCAGTCTGAAAACAGGAATCTGCTGATTGCTGTCAGCGAGGGCATCCGGGATGAAAATGGGACCTATCTGTCTGAACAGACTCCCGGCAACCGTCCCGACCGGTTCGGCCATAAGGATATTGCAGGAACCGGAGGCGTCCTGGCCCAGATTGTCCGAAATGAGCTGGGATGCAAGACACGCTCCCTGGAGCTCAATCTCATGCAGCGCTGCGCCGCCCATCTGGCCAGCCGCACAGATTTAAACGAATCACGGCTTCTGGGCACAAAGGCAGTTCAGTGTGCAGTCCAGGGACAGACCGGAAAAATGGCAACCCTGCTGCGTCTGCCCTCAAAGGACCGTTACCGGATTCAGTTTGCCGCCGCGGACGTGTCTCTGGTGGCCAACCGCGAAAAGACAGTCCCCCGCCAGTGGATTAACCGGGAAGGCAACGGCATTACCCGGGAAATGACGGATTACCTGACGCCCCTTATGGAGGGAGAGGTACCGGTGCTGTACCGGAACCGCTTTCCTGAATATTTCACCATAACCCTTGAATAAGAGCCAGGGACACATATTAAGGAGAACCGCGTTGGCAGTTCTCCTTATCCCATCCTACAGAAATTCAATCTGTTCTTCCCTGTCCACAGGTATCTTGAAGCCGGAAACCAGTTCATCATAACATTCTTCACACAAATCAAAATGATGGACCTGTCCGTCCTTCTCAGAAAAATAATCCCATGCATGGTCAATACTGATACATCCTTCCCGGATGATTCCATGCTGCACCACCAGCTTTTTTCCGCAGCAATTGCACATTATTGTTTCCAGCTGTCCATTTTTATTGTACCTTTTCATATGAACCCTCGCCTTTCTCTGTCATCGTATCCTTTCATTCATTCCCTTATCTTCCCCTTAAAGAAAAAAGGAGAGGAATGTCCGGTTCCTCTCCATTATATACATAAAATATTCACATTTTAAGTGGTAATTCTTTCATATTGCCCGGTTCCACATGATGATGGCATCCTCGGCCGGATTATGGTAATATCCTTTCCTCACAGCCTCCTGCCTGAAACCATAGGAATCATACAGGTTTCTGGCTCCCAGGTTGCTCTCCCGGACCTCCAGGGCAATTGCCCGGACCCCTCTGGCCCTGGCAAAAGTCACCATGGCATCCATGAGTTTCCGTGCGATTCCCTGACATCTGTAATGAGGATATACCCCAATCCGCTGTATCTCCCCCTCGTCCGCCAGAATTCGCAGAACCGCATATCCAAGTATGGTTCCGTGGTCTGCATAGACAAAATACGTATCCAGCCTGCTGTCCAGACCCATGCGTATCAGATTCTCAGACCAGCTCTCCGAAAAGCATACCTGCTCCAAATCCGCCACCTGCTCAATGTCCTGGCCCGTCATGGGGCGAACTCCGCGAATCAGCTCCATTTCCCTGCTCCTTTCTGTTGCCGCAGCCGACCAAGCCTTGTGCCTTGTATCAGACCATGTATCAGTTTCTTATGTCTGCTGCCCTTAATAATCTCCCGGAAGCTTTGCGGCCGCTCCCAGGGCAGACTGCTCCGCCTCTCTCTGGCGTTCAGCCTGGGGCTTTCTCAGATAATCCGGCGTAAACTGCGCCGCTGTCACCACCCGGGCGCCCGGGCAGCTCCGGGCGTCCAAAAGTGCGTTCATCCCCAGGGCAGCCACGGAGGCAGCCCTCTGCCGGTTCATCTGGGCCGGCGCAAAGGCATAGGGCACGGTCAGCATTTCCCTGATTATGTCCTTATATACAGGCACACCGTCCCCCAGGAATATGACCCGCTCCCCTTTTTTATTGAGAAGTCCTGCCAGCTCCCTCATATCCATGGGCTGCTGCTCCATCACCACCTCCAGGCCGTTCCCGGTATGGTATAGCCCCGTATAGACCTGGCTGCGTTTTGCGTCCATAATAGGACAGATAAGCCCCTCTGCCCCCCACATATTATATGCCATGGCATCCACGGTAGGAACATGGACCAAGGGCTTTTTAAGAGCCAGACCCAGTCCCTTTGCCGTGGCAGCACCTATGCGCAGCCCGGTAAAGGAACCCGGGCCGCCGGCCACTGCTATGGCGTCAATGGTATCCATATCCAGCTCCAGAAGCTTTACAATCTCATCCAGCATCGGAAGCAGGGTCTGTGAATGAGTCTTTTTAAAATCCACTGTATACTCTGCTGTCAATATATCATCTGTCACCAGGGCCACGCTGGCCACCAGGGATGAACTCTCTATTCCCAGTACTCTCATCCTCTATCCTCCACGCTAATCCGCCTGTAATCAAATCCCTTTTCCAAATCCTTTTCAATGGTCACCCAGGTCGCCTTCTCAGGCAGTATCTCCTCAATCAGGCCCGGCCACTCGATGAGGCAGACGCCGTCACCGAAGAAACAGTCCTCATAGCCGATTTCGTCCATCTCGCTCACATCACCGATACGGTACACGTCAAAATGGTACAGCGGAAGCCGTCCGTCCTCATACTGCTGCAAAATCGTAAAGGTGGGGCTGTTCACCGGCCCCTCTATGCCCAGGCCTGCGGCAAATCCCTGCGTAAACACAGTCTTTCCCACGCCCAAATCACCGCTCAGACAGATAATCTGTCCCGGCTCTGCTTCCCTTCCCATTTTTCTTCCCAGCTCATATGTTTCTTCCGGTTTCCGCGTCTCGATTACCATTTCCTACCTCTTTCATCCTTACTTTACGCCCTTCATGGTCAGTGAAATCCTCTTCTTGGCCAAATCCACGCTCAAAATCTTTACATCCACGATATCGCCCACACTGACAGCCTCCAGCGGGTGCTTGATGTACTTGTCTGTCATCTGGGAGATATGTACCAGGCCGTCCTGATGAACGCCGATATCCACAAAAGCGCCAAAATCAATGACGTTGCGCACGGTTCCCTTTAGCACCATTCCCGGCTCCAGATCCTTCATCTCCAGAATATCGCTTCTGAGAATGGGCCTTGGCATCTCATCCCTGGGGTCCCTGGCAGGCTTTTCCAGCTCTCCGGCAATATCTCTCAGGGTAATCTCTCCTATGCCCAGATCCTGCGCCGTCCTCTTATAATCCTTTATCTTCCGGCTGATTCCCAGAAGTCCTCCTCCGGACAGTTCCTCAGGCTTATAGCCCAGCTTTTCCAGGAGCTTCCCGGCTGCGTCATAGCTCTCCGGGTGGACGCTGGTGCCGTCCAGAGGATTCTCTCCCCCGGTAATGCGCATAAAGCCCGCGCACTGCTCAAATGCCTTGGGTCCCAGCTTGGCCACCTTTAACAGCTGCTTCCTGCTCTTAAATGCCCCGTTCTCTTCCCTGTAGGCCACAATATTCCTGGCCAATGTTTTATTGATGCCGGACACATATTCCAGCAGGGAGGCTGATGCTGTATTCAGATCCACTCCCACCTTGTTCACGCAGTCCTCCACCACGCCTTCCAGCGCCTCTCCCAGACGTTTCTGGTTCATATCATGCTGGTACTGGCCCACGCCGATGGACTTGGGGTCAATTTTCACCAGCTCGGACAACGGGTCCTGGAGACGTCTGGCAATGGATACCGCGCTCCTCTGGCCCACGTCAAAGGCCGGAAATTCCTCGGTGGCCAGCTTGCTGGCAGAGTACACGGATGCTCCTGCCTCGTTTACAATCACGTACTGGACCTGTTCCCTGATTTCCTTCAGCAAATCCACAATAATCTGCTCTGATTCCCTGGATGCTGTACCGTTGCCCACGGATATAAGGGAAATATTATACTTTTTAATGAAATCCTTCAGTATTTTCCTGGACTCCTCCACCTTGTTCTGAGGCGCTGTGGGGTAAATGACCACCGTATCCAACACCTTTCCCGTGCTGTCCACCACCGCCAGCTTGCAGCCGGTACGGAAAGCCGGATCCCAGCCCAAAACCACCCGTCCCACGATAGGAGGCTGCATCAGAAGCTGTTCCAGGTTCTTTCCAAATACCTTGATGGCGCCTTCCTCTGCTTTTTCCGTCAAATCGCTTCTGATCTCCCGCTCTATGGAAGGCCCGATGAGGCGGCTGTAGCTGTCGGCTGCCGCTTCCTTAATGATTGGCGTGGTATATGGGTTGTCCCTGACAATGGTCTGCTTTTCCAGATACCCCAGAATCTGCTCCTCAGGAGCCAGAATCTTCACAGTCAGCATCTTTTCATTCTCGCCCCGGTTCAGGGCCAGGACGCGGTGGCCGGCAGCCTTCTTCACAGGCTCCTCATAATTATAATACATCTCATAGACAGACTGGGCCTTCTCATCCTTGGCTGAGGACTGGATAACGCCCTTGTTCATGGTTATATTTCTGATATAGGTGCGGAAAGCCGCGTTATCTGAAATACGCTCTGCCAGTATGTCCCTGGCTCCCTGTATGGCCTCCTGGACACTGGCCACGCCTTTTTCCTCCGATACAAAACCGGCTGCCGCCTTCTCAACAGGCTCAGCTGTCATCTGCATGCTGATAAGGTCGGCCAGGGGCTCCAGCCCCTTTTCCTTGGCAATCATGGCCCTTGTCCGGCGTTTGGGCTTGTAGGGGCGGTAAAGATCCTCCACCGCCACCAGGGTCTGGGCCTCCTTTATCTTAAGCTCCAGCTCCGGTGTCAGCTTCTCCTGCTCCGCAATGGAGGCAATGACCTGGCTCTTGCGGTCTTCCAGGTTGCGCAGGTATTTTAACCGCTCATCCAGATTACGCAGTACCTCGTCGTTTAAGGAGCCGGTTGCCTCCTTCCGGTATCTGGCAATGAACGGAATCGTATTTCCCTCATCAATGAGTTTGACGGCTGCTTCCGCCTGATGGCGTCCGATATTCAGTTCTTCCGCCAGTTTTTTAATAATATCCATGGTAAACCTCGCATATCTGTAATCTAACTAACTGTTATATTATAGTGCATCCCAACCGCTTATGCAAGTTCTGGCCGAAAGTTCCCCGCATATGGAAAGCTTCTTCATCTGGACAGTGCCGGTAATTCGTGATAAAATAGCCAAGATAGCAGTTACAATATTTCGGCACGGCAGAAACGGCCGCGCCTGACAAAAGAAAGGTCCTTATTCAGAATGATGAATGATACTCATAACAACCAGAAACCGCCTTCCAACAAACAGGGAAAGAACTTCACGTCCTCCGAACGCCTGGGCACCTGTTCCATGATAGCAGGCATTATCGGAATCGTGTGCAGCCTTTTCTATCTGCCCATGTCACTGGCCTATAACCAGACCGCCATACCCACAGGCCTTGTCTGCGGCGTCATCGGCATCCTACTTGCCCTCATGGCCAGAAACGCCGATATGAGCCCCAGGAAAGCCTTTAATGCCAGGGCTATTGCAGGGCTGGTATTAAGCGTCATTGCCATCACCCTTACATTTTTCTTTTTCTATGCCCTGGCCAGCTACTATGAAGCTCTCAGCGACCCTGTGACCGGACCCCAGATTAATGAGTTCATCAACCGTCTCCAGGAACAGCTGAACCAGCAGATGCAGCTGCCTAAAACCACCGGCTTTATCTGGTTTTAGTGCCTGCTCCGTCCCCATTGGCGCCGGTTTCCATTCCATTGCTGCCGGTTCCCCCTTCGTTCATCCGGCTCAGCGCGGCCAGAGTGGAAGCAGGTCCACTCCTCTCACCACCAGCATATAGTTCTTGTACACCCAGTTCACCAGCGCAATGGCCGCACCGGTGTAGACCAGAAATTTCTCATGCCCCAGATAATATCTGGGGTTTTTTGCTGCCCTGGACACCCCGAAGCTTACCAGCTCGGCTGTCAGCACCACTGCCATATAGGCAACCAGGGGGTGGTACCGGATGCTCAGGAGCAGATTACCCGCAAGCAGCGCCCGGAACGCTCTGGTGCCGCCGCAGCCAGGACAGTAAAGTCCTGTTAAAAGATGAAACAGGCAGGGAAATCCCTGCCTTGTAATCACACCGATAATCCGGCTTATAACCGATGCCATATGCTACAGCACCGCACGTATCATCTGCTTGATACCGTATTCAGACCGCTCCCGTTCCCTGGCGTCATAGGAAACAGCCCCTTTCTTAAATTCTCCCTCCGTCATCTGGGCGGTGAGGAAGGCGAATTCATCCATTCCGTAGAGCTCGATTACCTCCACCTGGCCAAAGGCATTTTTTACATCCTGCTCCTTATTGCGGTAGGAACCGGCCACCCTGACAAAGTACCTGAACTGTGCCTGGTCCATGGATTCAATGGCCTGTTTTTCCCCGGTCCAGCCCATGGGCACGTTCCTTTTAAGATTCTGAGCCGCTTCAATGATATCAGCCACCACCGCGCTGCCTGTGGGAAGCTTTCCGGCGCCGCTGCCGTAGAACATGGAGGTCCCCAGCATATTGCCCTTTACTAAGATGCCGTTGAATACATCATTCACAGAGTACAGGGGACTGGTCTTATTGATCATCACCGGAGCCACATAGGCCAGAACCCTGCCGTCCTTTATACGGCTGGTTCCGAACAGCTTCACCGATGTCCCCATCTTCTCCGCGTATTTAAAGTCGATATCCGTAATCCGCGTAATGCCCTCGGTGTAGATATCCTCATAATTCACTTCTTTTCCTGTTGCCATGGCTGTGAGAATGGCAATCTTACGGCAGGTGTCATGGCCTTCCACATCCGCCTCCGGATTGCGCTCTGCATATCCCAGGTTCTGGGCTTCCTTCAGGGCATTTTCAAAGGATTCCCCCTCTTTGTCCATCTTGGTCAGGATAAAGTTGGTGGTTCCGTTTAATATGCCTGTGATTTCCTCAATGCGTTCTCCCATGAGACAGCGGTAAAGAGGACGGATAATAGGGATACCTCCTCCCACGCTGGCCTCAAAAAAGAAATTCACATGCTTTTTCCTGGCAATCGCCAGAAGCTCCGTGCCATGGGCTGCCACCAGGGCCTTATTGGAGGTGACCACATGCTTGCCGGCCATAAGGCAGGCCTTCACGAATGGATAAGCGGGATTCAGTCCGCCCATGGTCTCCACCACAATCTTCACTTCCTCGTCCTGCTCAATCACCTTGAAATCATGGACAATCTTGTCTGCCACCGGACTGTCCGGGAACTCCCTTAAATCCAGAACATACTTTAACTCCACTTCCTGTCCTGCCTGGCCTGCTATGACATCCCTGTTCTTGTCAAGGATTTCCGCCACGCCGGAACCAATGGTGCCATACCCCATAACTGCTGTCTTAATCATAATCTTCCGCTCCCTGTGTTTTATTCTCCTCTGATATTGAAAGGCACAACCCGCTCATTACTCCCTGGCAAGTATTTTGACGTAATGGATTCCGTCCAATACTTCCAGTTCCTCTATCATGCTGGAAACATTGCCTGTATTCTCCCTTACCTCCACGCTCAGCGTAAGCGTTGCCACCCCGTTGACCGGAATGCTCTGGTGAATGGTCAGTATGTTGGCCCTGTACACAGCCACCACGTGAAGCAGGTCACTGAGAAGTCCCTGTTCATCGTCCATCTGCACCACCAGGGTAATGGTTTTCCCCTTGGTGTTGTCATAGAAGGGAAATATGTCATCCTTGTACTTATAAAAAGAACTCCGGCTGATTCCCACCTTATCCGTGGCTTCCTGCACCGTAATGGCCCGTTCTGTCTCCAGAAGCTTCTTGGCCTCTACAACCTTCAAAAGAACCTCCGGCACGGCTTTCTGCTTCACCACAAAGTATTTGCTTTTGTCTTCCATTGTCCAATCCTTTCGTAGGTCTGGTGTGTGTCCGTATTAGAAATACATCTGTACTCATGAGGAAGATATTAACACATTTTTATTTTAAATGCAACTGTTTTTCTCTAATTTTTCTTGATATACAGAGGATGAGGGATACACAAAGGACCGGAAAATTCCGGTCCCCTGCGCATTGGTTCTATTCTTATGCCTCATCTTCCCTTACATTCTTATCCGGACATCCCAGACTCATCCAGCGAAGATAGGCGCTGATAAAGTTATCAATTGCCCCGTCTAACACAGCGTCCACATTACCGCTCTCCTCGCCTGTACGGTGGTCTTTGACCATGGTATAGGGCTGTAGCACATAGGAACGTATCTGGCTTCCCCATCCGATATCCTTTACATCCCCGCGGATACCTGCTGCCTTGGCCGCCTGTTCCTCCTGTTTTACCATAAGGAGCTTTGCCTTCAGCATCTGCATGGCCTTCTCCTTGTTCTGGAACTGGGAACGCTCATTCTGGCAGGTTACCACGATTCCTGTTGGAAAATGGGTAATCCGGATGGCGGAGGACGTCTTGTTGATGTGCTGGCCGCCGGCGCCGCTGGATCGGTAGGTGTCCACGCGGATATCGTCGGGATTCACCTCAATATCTATGTCCTCCTCAATATTGGGCATAACGTCGCAGGACACAAAGGAAGTCTGGCGCTTGCCCGCGGAGTTAAAGGGAGATATACGCACCAGACGGTGCACCCCGTGCTCTGAACGCAGATATCCATATGCATTCTCACCGTCAATCTGCACGGTGACAGATTTGATTCCCGCTTCCTCACCGTCCAGGAAATCCAGCACATGGGCCTTAAAGCCCTTGCTCTCAGCCCAGCGGCAGTACATGCGGTAAAGTATGCTGCACCAGTCACAGGACTCGGTTCCGCCCGCCCCTGCGTTCAGACGCAAAATGGCATTATTGGAATCATATTCCCCGGAGAGCAGAAGCTTCATCCGCATATTCTCCAGGGTTTCCTTAAACTGTTCCAGCATCTCCTCGATCTCAGGAATCAGGGAGGAATCATTTTCCTCGTATCCCATCTGAATCATTACCTGGATATCCTCATACTGCTGCTCCAATGCCCGGTAGGTGTCCACCTCATCCTTCAGGTTCTTAGACTCTCTTACCATCCTGGTGGACTGTTCCGGGTCGTCCCAGAAACCAGGCTCCTCCATGGACTTATCTAATTCCGCGATTCTTCTGACCTTGTTGTCCAGGTCAAAGTGAATCCCTCACTTCCACTAATGGTTTGTCATACGTCGATAACGTATACTTAAAATTGTCTAACTCTACCACAGCTTCACCCACTTTCAATCTATATTTTGTGAGCCCCTGTTCAGGGCTGTTTCATGGTTATATGCAGTCATTTTCATAAAGGCCGGTGTTCAGATGATATCACACCGGCCCTGGTAATACGTCGATTATTTAATTCTTCCGTGGCACTGTTTGTACTTTTTGCCGGAACCGCATGGGCATGGGTCGTTGGGGTATATCTTCTGCTCTGCACGCTTCTTGGGAGCGCTTGGGGCAGATGCGTCCTTGTTGGTGCCCGTTACCTTGGCAGCCGGTTCACGCTCCACCTTCTGCTCTACGCGGATATGGAACAGAATCCGGATTGTCTCCTCCTGGATGGAAGCCATCATGGACTCGTACATCTCGTAACCCTGCATCTTATATTCAACCACCGGATCCCTCTGGCCGTATGCCTGAAGGCCGATGCCCTCACGCAGTGCGTCCATATCGTCCAGATGCGCCATCCATTTGTTGTCAATTACCTTCAGCAGAACCACGCGCTCAATCTCACGAATCTGCTCAGGCTCAGGGAACTCAGCTTCCTTTGTCTCGTAAAGCTTGATGGCCTCTTCCTTCAGATTGTGCTTAAGCTCATTCTTTTTCATGGACTTCTTCTGTTCGTCGGAAAGAGTTACCGGCTTCAGAGGAATGACCGGAAGAAGGAGGTTGTTCAGTTCCTGTAAATCCCACTTATCCGGAGTCTGGTCATCGGACACGGAGATATCCACTGCATTCTCCACTGTATCCGTAATCATCTTGAGTACAAGATCGCGCATGTTGTCGCCGTCCAGCACCTTGCGGCGCTCTGCGTAGATAACCTCGCGCTGCTCATTGTTGACCTCGTCAAATTTAAGGAGCTGCTCACGGATACCGTAGTTGTTGCTCTCTATCTTCATCTGTGCCTTTTCGATGGCATTAGACAGCATCTTATGCTCAATCTGCTCTCCCTCAGGCACACCCATGGCCTCAAACATAGCCATAAGGCGGTCGGAACCAAAGAGTCTTAAAAGGTCATCCTCCAGGGACAGGTAGAACCTGGACTCACCCGGGTCTCCCTGACGTCCGGAACGTCCGCGCAGCTGGTTGTCGATACGGCGTGACTCATGGCGCTCCGTACCGATGATCTTAAGGCCGCCCAGTGCCTTGGTCTCCTCGTCCAGTTTAATATCCGTACCACGGCCAGCCATGTTGGTGGCAATGGTAACAGAACCGTGGATACCTGCATCTGCTACGATTTCAGCCTCCAGCTCATGGAACTTGGCATTCAGCACTTTATGGGGAATTCCCTTTTTAGTCAGCATCTTGCTCAGAAGCTCGGAAGTCTCAATGGCAATGGTACCCACCAGAACAGGCTGTCCCTTCTCATGTGCTTTCTCCACCTCATCCACAACTGCTTTGTATTTTTCTTTTTTTGTCTTATATACAGCATCCTCCAGGTCCTTACGAATCATAGGCCTGTTGGTGGGGATGACGATAACGTCCATGGCATAGATGTTGCGGAACTCTTTTTCCTCGGTCTGGGCAGTACCTGTCATACCGGCCTTCTTGGTATACTTGTTGAAGAAGTTCTGGAATGTTACGGTAGCCAGGGTGCGGGACTCGCGGCGCACATTTACATGCTCCTTTGCCTCGATTGCCTGATGGAGTCCGTCGGAATAACGGCGGCCGGGCATAATACGGCCTGTAAATTCATCTACGATCAGGACCTCGTCATCCTTTACAACATAATCCTTATCCCTGAACATCAGGTTGTTGGCGCGCAGAGCCAGGATAATGTTATGCTGAATCTCCAGATTCTCAGGGTCTGCCAGGTTTTCAATATGGAAGTACTCCTCCACCTTCTTGACGCCCTGTTCTGTCAGGTTGACCACTTTATCCTTTTCATCCACAACAAAATCGCCTGTCTCCTCAATCTCCTCGCCCATAATGGCGTCAATCTTGGAGAACTCCTTGGACACGGTACCCCTCTCCAGCTGGCGGGCCAGTACATCGCACACCTCATAGAGCTTGGTGGATTTGCCGCTCTGGCCTGAAATGATAAGAGGCGTCCTGGCCTCGTCAATCAGCACGGAGTCAACCTCATCAATAATACAGTAGTCCAGATCCCGCAGCACCAGCTGCTCTTTGTAGATGGACATGTTGTCACGCAGGTAATCGAATCCCAGCTCATTATTTGTAACGTAAGTAATGTCGCAGGCATATGCCTCCTTACGCTGTTCGCTTGTCATGTCGTTCAGTACAACGCCCACGGTCATGCCCAGGAATCTGTGGACCTGACCCATCCACTCAGCATCACGCTTTGCCAGATAGTCATTGACCGTTACGATCTGAACGCCTTTTCCCTTCAATGCATTCAGGTATGCGGGACAGGTGGATACCAGCGTCTTACCTTCACCAGTACGCATCTCTGCAATACGGCCCTGATGCAGTACGATACCGCCAATCAGCTGTACTGGGAAATGCTCCATATTCAGAGTTCTTCTTGCCGCCTCACGGACGGTGGCAAATGCCTCCGGCAGAACGTCATCCAAAGTGGCGCCATCTGCAAGCCTTTCTCTAAAGATTCTGGTCTGGTCACGCAGTTCCTCATCCGACATGGCCATCATCTCGGGACGCAGTGATTCAATCTTTGTCACGATTGGCCTTATCATCTTCAGTTCTCTTTCACTGTGAGTCCCGAACACCTTTTCAATCAAGTTCATGGTATACTCTCCTAACTTCTTCCTATATAATAGAAACTAATTTTCAACCAGCGCCTGTATCTGCAGCATCTGCCCTACCATCTATTATCTGCCTGCTGATTCCTGTCTATTCCTTACCTTTCGCAATGCCTTTCATTGCGGACCTTTCAGATAAAATACTACAAATACTACGCCTATGATACAATCTTACTTATTGTAGCACTTGGGAAAGATTAATTCAACGGGTTAATGAAAAATTAACATTTTGTCCATATACGTTCCTGCTTTGAATCCATTTTCCCCAAACTTATGGTCAACCAAGCAGATTGCACAAAAAATGTGTTCGATTTTTTACCTGTCCACATTATCCCCAGAAGTTTATACACATTACCCCCAAAGTTATCCACATCCCAGTTTGTCCATTTTAAGGCAAAAAATAGTTATACACCAACTTATCCACATTATCCACAAGTTTATAACTTTTCATCTGCGCCTCCCGTTCAGACTTTATAATTATTTTATTTTTGTACACTTCTGATAAACTTGATAAGTACGGAAGAAAAAACAAGGTTTTCTCTTGACATTTCAGGGAGTCTGCTATTAGGAATGCAATAGTCTTTAACTGCATTTGAAACAAATTTTTATAAAAAATTAAGATAAATTGTTAAACAATTCTTAGGTTCTAATTGTAATTTTGCAATAAATATGATATAATGTCACTATCCCAAGAAAAGGAGTTGATGTTTATGCGTTATACCATAACAGGACGAAATATTGAGGTAACTCCAGGTTTGAAGGCTGCCGTTGAAAAGAAGATTGGCAAGCTGGAACATTTCTTCACGCCGGACACCGAAGTAATCGTAGCGCTTAGCGCACAGAAAGACCGACAAAAAATCGAGGTGACTATCCCAGTCAAAGGCAATACCATCCGCGCGGAGGAATCCAGCACTGATATGTATGTATCCATTGATCTGGTAGAGGAAATCATTGAGCGCCAGATCCGCAGATATAGAAAGAAACTCATTGATAAGAAACAGGCTGCCATCTCTTTCTCCCAGGCCTTCATAGAGGAAGAGGACGAAGTACAGGATGACGAGATTCAGATTGTCAAGACAAAGAAATTTGCCATCAAGCCAACCATTCCCGAGGAAGCATGCCTTCAGATGGAGATGCTGGGACACAATTTCTACGTGTTCCTGAACGCGGATACAGACCAGGTGAACGTGGTCTATAAGCGTAAGAACGGAACTTACGGACTGATTGAGCCGGAGTTCTAAACTACGGATTGAAACCAAATATTTTTCTTATAATAAGTACAAGCCCGCAAATCTGCGGGCTTGCTTTTATATGTAGAAATAATTCTCTTAATCCAAAAACGTAACAGCCTTACAGGGTGTCCTGTAATTTGCCGGCGTGATGCAGATACCCGTAGTGGGGTTGCTGGCGTGGATAACCTGGCCGCCGCCGATGTAGATGGCCACATGGTTAATGTAATCGCCACTGGCGTAGAACAGCAAATCTCCCGGCTTGGCATCACTGACTGGTATGGACTTTCCTCTGGCAGCCTGGTCCCTGGAGCTTCTTCCCGTACTGATGCCGAAATGGGCAAATACGCTCTGAGTAAATCCGGAACAGTCAGCTCCGCTTGTCAGGCTTGTCCCGCCGTACACATAGGGATTGCCCAGGAACTGTTTTGCGTATGCCACCACTGCGTTACGGGTAGCAGAAGCCACCTCTGTGGAGGTTCCGCCAGGTGATCCCGGCCCCTTGCTGTCCACTGTCTCAGGTGCTTTTGCCGTTGTGGGCGCTGCCACCGTGCTGTCCTTGCCGTTCTCAGGATTGGCCGCGATGGTGGTGACGGCGTCTGTTCCCTTTGTCTCCTCTTTCTTGGGAGCTGTGGTGGCAGGAGCCTCCGTGGTCTTCTCGGCCTTTGTGGTGGCTGCCGTTGTTTTCTTGGCCGCATCTGCCTTCTTCGCGTCCTCCAGAGCCTGCAGGGCCTTCTCCGCATCTTCCTTGCGCTTGGCCTCCTCTGCCGCCTTGGCCTTCTCCTCTTCCACCGATACAGCCTTGTTAAACTCCACACTGGTCTTCATATATTCCTTGAACACATATCCTTCCAAATCCGAATCCACCTGCACCTTCAGGAAATCACCTTCCTCGCCCGTAACCACATAATGGGCGCCCTCTGACAGCAGTGTCAGTGTCTTTCCTTCCATGTCAGGACTTTGTCTCAGACGCAGGCTGGGGGTGCCCACTATGGTGCCATAGGTGGTTCCCACCTGCTTGGCCCTGGATTCTGCCTGCTGTCCTGTAACAAAGTAATCAGCTTTTATGTAGCCGGTCACGGAACCGGACTGAATCTTGTACCATTTTCCGCCCTCTCCGTCCACCGTGTCCAGGATGGTGGCCGCGCAATCATTGTTAATCTTGCCGGTGACACCGCTGCTGGTATTGGCCTCTGTACGGATGTTTACCGTGCCGTTTATCTTGGACACGGCAATGTTGTCATACGCCGAGGACTTTGGTTTGGACGCGGTCTCCTGGGCAGTCTTTGCCTTACCGGCGTCTCCTGACGCGCTGCCGGACTGGCCGCTTGCCTTATTGCCGCTGCCCTGGCCGCTGGCGGAACCAGCGGCTGTATTTGACTGGGCTGATTTGTTCTGTATGTTGGAATAGGATGAAGCCAGCTGCTTTTCCGGCTCTGTATTCCCTGCATAATAATTATTCAGCGCAACGGAAATACCCGCCAGAGAAGATCCTGTCTCCAGGTTTGTGGACGCCATAGCGTTCACAGAAAGCGCGCAGCTGCACAGACCGCTGAGCACGATTACTTTCTTCCAGTTATTCATCTGTAGCCTGCCTCCCCTAATTCTCTACCAGATACCGCTCCACACTGGTTATGGCGTTTGCACCGTCCGCAGCAGCTGTAATAATCTGACGAAGCGGCTTGGTCCTCACGTCACCTGCCGCAAAGATACCGGGTGCCGATGTCACAGTATCCTCCCCGGCCCTGATATAGCCGTGGTCCATATCCACCAAACCCTCAAAGGCCCTGCTCTCCGGTGTTATGCCCACTGCGATAAACACGCCCTGCACATCCAGTTCTCTTTTCTGTCCGTTTTTTACATTGGTCAGGGAAAGACTCTTTACCATTCCATCCCCATTGATACTGTCGGCCACTGTGTCCCATATTACCTCCACATTATCCAGGGACAACAGATTCTCCTGCAGGCTCTTGGCAGCCCGCAGTTCATTTCTCCTGTGAATCAGATACACCTTGCTGCACATACGCGCCAGGAAAATGGCATCCTCCACAGCCACATCGCCGCCTCCGATGACAGCCGTGACCTTATTGCGGAAAAATGCCCCGTCGCAGGTGGCACAGTAGGACACCCCGGCTCCTGCCAGCTCTTCCTCACCCGGAACGCCCAGCTTCCTGTGTACAGCTCCGGTGGCAAGTATAAGGGACCTGGCCTCATAGGTATTTCCCTGGCACACCACGCCCTTGATTGCGCCTTTTCCTCCATCCTGGATATTCAGAACCTCGTCCTCCACGAACCGGGCTCCCAGACGGTCTGCGTGTTCCCGGAATTTAATCCCCAGGTCGTATCCGCCGATTCCGGGAAGTCCGGGATAGTTGTCCACCTCATAGGTGGTCAGGACCTGGCCTCCGCTGACCATGGCCTTTTCTACCACAAGAGTGTCCAGCTTTGCCCTCTGGGCGTAAACAGCAGCCGCCAGACCGGCCGGTCCGGAGCCGATAATAATCAAATCATAAATATGAGACATAGTTTCACCTTTTCCTTTTATTCGATCCAAGCCGATATTTTCACTATTTTGTTTCAATCCGCACCCGGTAATGAAACAGAGTACGACTGTTTGTTTCCGGCAATGCATCCATCCGCCTGCTGAGGCGGGGGTGTTTTAGCTTCTTTTGTTAAACAATTTGTAATTATTATATCACAAATAAATTATTTATTACAATTCAATTTCTTACAATTCTATCATTGGTATGGTAAAATATGTTATAACCCATAACAGAAAGGATGTGTATCTTATGCCGCGTAAAACCGTACTGGTCACCGGAGCCTCCAGAGGCATCGGCAAGGCCGTGGCAGTTAAGTTTGCCAAGAAGGGCTATAATGTGGCTATCAGCTGTGTCCACAGGGAGGAACAGCTGATGCAGACCCGGAAAGAAATCGAATCCTTCCAGGTCCCCTGCCTGGCATACAAAGGAGATATGGGGGACATGGCTTGCTGTGAGGAGCTGTTCCTTAAGATTAAAAAGATGTTCGGGGGCGTGGATGTCCTTGTGAACAATGCCGGCATCTCCTATATCGGACTTCTCCAGGATATGACTCCGGCGGACTGGGAGCGTATGCTGCGCACCAACCTGACATCTGTTTTCAATTGCTGCAAGCTGGCGGTCCCCTATATGATTTCTCAGAAGCAGGGAAAAATTGTCAATATATCTTCTGTATGGGGCGTTGTGGGCGCCTCCTGCGAGACAGCCTACTCAGCCACCAAAGGCGGTATCAACGCCCTGACAAAGGCCCTGGCAAAGGAGCTGGCCCCCAGCAATATCCAGGTCAATGCAATTGCCTGCGGAGCCATTGACACAGAGATGAACCAGTGGATGGATGAGGACGACCTTATCGCCCTGGTGGACGAGATTCCCTCCGGGCGCCTTGGCCGCGCTGAGGAGGTGGCTGATTTGGCTTACCATCTGGGCTATAAGGAATCCTACCTTACCGGACAGATCATCGGACTGGACGGAGGATGGATTTAGACTGGCGGGGCTTGGCTGATGGGTTCAGGCCGATGGGTTCAGGCCGATGGATTTAGGCCGTTGGATTTAGGCCGTTGGATTTAGACGGGATGGCAGACCCCTTCTATGCCTCCCGAACCTTTCCGAAACTTTTCCGTATCCTTACGAATATATTAACTGTATTGACCTTGGAGCCGCTCCATGGTGTAGAATTTACTCAGAAAAGCAATACACTAATATAAATCGCAAGGAGGCATGCTTCTTATGAAAAAGAAATATTTAGCAATCGCAGCTCTCTCCATGGCCCTGGCCGCAGGGAGCGCTATGACATCATTTGCTGCGGGATTCGTTCACACCTCTCAGGGAACAAAGTATCAGTGGGGTTCCGGAGATTACTGTACCAATAACTGGGTAAACTACAAGAACCACTGGTTCTTCTTCGGAGAGGATCAGATTATGCGTACCGGATGGATTCAGAAGGACGGCACCTGGTATTACGCCGCCGATACAGGCGAGCTCCAGGGCGGCATCATGAAGATCAACGGCAATGTCTACTACTTCGACAGCAACAGCTGTAAATTACAGACCGGAGAACGCACCTTCAATGGCCAGACCCACACCTTCACCGAAAACGGAACCACCGACGGCGGTCCATATGTTTATACAGAGTGGAACAGCAACGGAACACTCAGACGCGGTACCAAATTCGGGGTACGGTAATTCATAAATTGCATATCACACACAAGAACAGGGATGCCTGAGCCGGAAGGTTCAGCCATCCCTGTTCTGATGATATCAAAAACATAGAGAGCCAAAAAGACCTTCCGGAAAACTGGTTCCGAAAGGTCCTGTATACGTTTGTTGGGACATACTGGTGTAAACCAGATGCCTGACTCCAGAATTAACGCTTGGAGAACTGAGGAGCACGACGGGCTGCCTTTAAGCCGTACTAAACCTTTCTTTCGCCCGATTTTCCTTGATATTCCGGGCTTTTCGGGCCCCTGTCCAAAATGTTGCCCCATTTTTTAATCGTAAAATGGGGACGTCAGATGCTCAATTTCATTGTCGAAAAGCAGCATTCACCACACCTACAAGTTCTTCGGGTTTATTATACTTCACCTGGGCATAAATGTCCATCGTTGTCTTGCTGTTCTCATGTCCAGCAAGATATTGAACCGTTTTCGGATCAACGCCTGCATACAGCAGGTTCGTAATATAGGTGTGACGAAGTTGATGCGGGGTCACATCAAAATCAATGGCATACACCAGCTCAGGGTGATTTTTCTGATGACCTCCAGGAGTTGGCGTTACAGTGCATTTGATACATTGGCCATTGACATACTTATAATAGTTATGAGGTTTGGTAGAGCGGACGGTTACATATTTCCAAACCCGCTGAAACTGCGAATAGGAAAGCGGTTGTCCGGTGCTGTCCGCAATCACATATTCAGATATGGATGTTTCCTTGACCTTCCGTAGACAGTCAACCAGGCATCCGGGAATAGGAACATCTCTGCGTGCTGCTTTGGTTTTCAATGTCGTGGAAACCACGGGTCTGTTATGTTCTGAGCGCCATGCCCTCCGCACAGAAATGTACGGTGTGGGAACATCCAGAAATACGCAGTCCCATTGTAGCCCCAGAATTTCCTCCCGCCGCAGACCGGAGTATAAGGCGATCATGATAAATGTATAGGGCGGAAGTCCTTTGACGGTATCCAAAAGAACCTTCATCTGTTCATCTGTCAAAGCGTTCTTTTTCTTTGCCGGTTTCCCTCCGTTTGCTGAAATACCCACACAGGGATTGTAGTCAAGCAATTGACTGCGCTCTGCTGAATAGAATATGCACTTGATGAGCATATTCACGGTGCTGTAAAGCCCCGCCGATTTTGTAGTCAGCGGGATCAGTGCAAGCCGAATATCATCTGCTGTTACATCTTCCAGATACATCTTTCCCAATGGCTTGACTATGTAGTTGTTCATGTGAAAGGTGTACCCTCTCAAGGTGGCTGGTGAAATCTTTGCAGACTGCATCAGCAACCACTTTTCGCAGTATTCCGCAACCGTAGGGTGTTCTTTGCGGAATATGGCTTCTTCCACTTGCCGACGCGCTTCCTGTTCCTTCTGGTATAATTCCTCACAGGTTTCAGCATACAAATCTACTCTTTTTCCATCGGCGTCTGTGATTCGTGTTCTGTAATATTGAATCCCTCGCCGTACAACAGTTCCATATTTTGGAATACTCTCTTTTTTCTTAGCCATATCATCATTTCCTTCCTAATATAATATGTAGTTCTGCCTCATCTCTACTTTTATCAGAAATCAGCACCACCCTCAAAGGTGCGATCAGAGGAAACGCAAAGGGCGAGGAAAACTCCTCGCCCTTACCGCTGTTTCTTATTTTATTGTGCGATCTCATATTCGTTTGCATCCCATAAGGCAAATGCACCGTTTAAAACTCCTGCCAATTCGTCAGGGCGGTTGTATTTGGCCTTCGCATAAATGTCCATCGTGATTTTGCTGCTCTCATGTCCGGCCAGATACTGAACCGTCTTGGGATCAACCGAGGAATGGATCAGATTGGTGATGTAGGTGTGCCGGAGCATATGAGGTGTTACTTCAAAATCCAGGCTGTAAACCACATGACCATTGTTCCGGGCCTTTTCCCCCAGCTTGGGATAAAGCATATAATTCACATATTTGCCGTCCACCAGTTTGCGAGCCTTTCTCGGTTTCGCTGTTCTGGTCACAATATATTGCCACAGACGCTTGAACTGTGTGTAGGACAGCGGTTCCCCGTCCCGATTGGCAACCACATAGTCTGAGGTTGATTTTTTCTTCGCCTCTTTCAAACATTCAGCCAAACAATCCGGCAGAGGAATATTTCTCTCCGCAGCCTTTGTTTTTAGCTCTGTAAGAATGACCGGTCTATTATGTTCTGTGTGCCACGCCCTTCGTACCGTCAAATAGGGGGCATCGGTGTCCAGATACACGGAATCCCATTGCAGCGCCAGGATTTCTTCCCTACGCAATCCGGCATACAGGCCAATCATTACGAACACATAGGGCGGTAGCCCCCGGACAGCATCCAGAAGCCGCTGGGCCTGCTCATCGGTCAAAGCCTGACGCTCCTCCTGCGGAACACCGCCGCCCTTTGCTCTGAGATAGATGGTCGGGTTTGTATCAATAACATGGCTTTCTTTTGCAGCCCGAAAGATGGACTTATAGAGAATAACCACCGACTTGTAGACCGAAGCTGATTTTTTGGAAACCGGAACGAGGGCCACTTGAATATCGTCCAGTGTTACCTCGGCCATTCGCTTCTCGCCCAGTTCCTTGATAATGTGACGCCGCACTTTGGATGTATAATCCGTCAAGGTAGTGGCGCGCACATGAACGGACTGCATCAGCAGCCACTTTTCGCAGTATTCCGCCACCGTGGGGGATGTGCGCCGGAAAGTGGCGCTGTCAACCTGCTCCAATGCCGCAAGTTCTTTTTCGTATAGTTCCTCACGGGTCTTTCCGTATAGAATAACACGCTTTCCCTCAGCGTCCTCAATATCTGTTTTGTAATACTCATAGCCATTTACTTGAACCTTACTGTATCTGGAAATTCGCTTTCTTTTTATTGCCATGATCTTCACCTCCGAAAAAATAGTACCAGCGCTGTATCTTTGTTTTATCAGAACTGCTCTATTTCCTCAAAGGTGCGATTTGCTTCCTCGCACATTGCGATAGGTTTCCTTCTTTTCCACCGGTTTTGCACGATGAGTGCATTTGGCGATATATTCCTGGAGTCCGGCAGATGTAAAGTAGACACAGCCATTCGGTACATATTGAATATAGGAAATCAAGCCGCTGTTTCGGGCTTCATCCAAAGTGGCAAGGCTGATTCCTAAAAGTTTTGCCGCCTCCTTACGGGTAATCAGTTTTTCCATATTCAATCGTCACCTCCTCACCGGCTTCTTGACAACCTCGTAGTCGTAACCGATATTCTGTCCGCAGTAGGTACAGATGTCCCGTTGCTCCTGCTTCGGATTGACACGCCGCAAATAATAAGAGCCCGTGCCGTAAAAATTGTTGGCACAGGCTGGGCAAAGGCACATGATTAAGTTCTTCGGCACTTCTTCGATCAGCCCCACACTAATCGCTAGGGCGCGATTGATCCGCCGGATGTGATGTTCGTCCAGTCTGCCGATGTAGTTTCCCAGACGCCGCTTGTCAATGGTGCGAAGCTGTTCCATAAGAACAATCGAAGGCAGCTCCAAACCATTTTCTGCCTTGAGTAAATAATGGGTTGGCAGTTTTGCCTTTGCATCCACCTTACTGGAGATTGCCGCCACGATAACGGTGGTGCTGTATTTATTTCCGGTATTATTCTGGATAATCAAAACCGGGCGATAGCCTTCCTGCTCAGAGCCGACTCCCCGGCCTAAATCGGCATAGTACATATCGCCGCGCAAGTATGTTCTGTTCATGTTGTATGACCTCCCCTTGAAATTTAGGCGGTCTTTGCCGCCTATGTAGAGGCCGAACAACAGGGCAGAAGGAAGGCCGGGGAAACATAAATATTCCTCTTATTTCTCGGCCTGTCCTGCTGCACGGCCATATTTCAAAGCAGTCCAATTTGTCCTCGACACCCCGGACTACTGTGGGAAGTCATCAAACGGCTGGCAGCTCACCAGCTCCACGGGGAATCTCACCCCTCGCGTGGTTCTCACGCAACCGCCCCCATTGCCTGCGACGGATCACGGCGACAGGGCCGCTTCAACGCTCGGACGTTAGGCTGGACGGGAGTATCATTGTCCCCGCTTCCGATCATGGCCGATACCGGGAGCCACCCGGTACTGACAGCCGACTGTTTCTCGCTCCCTGCCAGTCAGAACAAGCCAAAGACCTTCATACGTTCTTTTCGGTGGTGTCTTGCTGCTCCTACCTGGCAGATTCTCGCGCAGCCGCTGTCCGGGCTTTGGCTTTCGCCAAAGAAGCGGGAATGTGCTTGATGAATGGGTATGCGGTTTTCAAGGTGCGGTGAGAGGTCATTAAAAAACCTCTCACCCCTTTTGCCGTTGGGTGAGAGGTTTGCACAACATTATTCCAAAAGTTTTTTCAGTTTTTTGAGAATCCTGGTTTTCCGAACATGGATGGCATTTCGATATACTCCCAGTTCTTCCGCATACTGCCGCTCGGTCTTTTCCTCAAAGAACAATGCCTGGATCAAAGCCTGCTCCTCCGGGGTCAGCATTGCCAGGGCGGTATGTAGCTTGTCCATCTCCAACTTATGAAGCACCATGTTCTCTACACCCTCCTCCTCGCCGGGGAACTGTTGGGCGTTTTCATCCATCAGCCGGTCTAAAGAATCTTCGCGGCTGGGGATGACTCGTACCACCTGGCCCTCCTTTCCAAGAACGAACCGTTCGGTTTTCAAGTCGTTCTCAAAGTAACGCATTTTCCTGTCGCCTTGCGTATAGGCCATATATACTTCATCCGTGACCTCAACATATTGGCCGCGAATCCATATTCTTTTTTTGCCAGCTTCCACGCTGTTTACCTCCCGATCAGTCTGAATTTTGAGAAATTCAGACTGATCGGAGGGCCACGGCACCGTGAGAATAGGCTGTGGTGATATACAAAAACGCACCTGCATGGTGGGGTCATTCCCCACACAGCAAGTGCGTTTCTTTTTAGTTCGTATATATTATGGCATGAGAGTTCACCTGGAAGGGTGGACGATCCTGCTACATGGCAGGAAATTTTTTTGGCCGTGTACCATCAGAACGCAATCGGCCTATTTTATCAAATCAAACTCGCTGCTTCTGATTAGCAGCGAAGCGCGGGCATTCCAGCGCATAAAAATATCCCTCCAAACCTAAACGCAGGATGGAAGGATGGACATGACAAAGCCCCCTGCCAATACCTCGTTTTTTTTATTGGCAGGGTATGTTTTCTCTCCGGTTCACTATTTTACGCACTTTCAGTTCTCTAAAATTTGAACTACTATGCCATTATCAAACTGACATAGATCATTAAAATAGAAAGAGGGGTGAACTAAAAGTGCAGAATCAACATGAAACGCTCGGGGAGATCATAAAGAACGCTCGTGTAAAGGCGGATATGACCGTAGAAACTTTGGCTAACAAGGTAGGGGTTACCGAAAGGTTTATATATCGTATCGAGAATGAAGGGAAAAAGCCCAGCTACGAAATCCTTTACAAGCTCATCCGCGAACTGGCTATTGTACCGGATCAGATTTTCTTCCCTGAAAAGCAGGTTGAAGAATCCGAGATGGAAAGCCTTGTCCGTATGTTATATAGTTGCGATGCGCGTTCCATTCAAATAATTAAAGCCACCATAAAAGCCGCATTGGAAAGTCAGTCTAAAGAATAAAAAAGAGCCGATGTCTGTGAGATCACTCACAGGTTCATCGGCTCTGCGTCTTTGCGGCTGGCTCTTTGATGACAGTAATGTGTAAATGTTCTGCTTTGATTAAACATTCATGTTTGCATTTCGGGCAGTAGAGAGGATAATTGATCAAAACGGTGTCCTCTCTTATTTTATCACGGGTTTTACCTCCACAAAGAGGACACAATATCCATTCTGCGTCCATATCATCCCCCCTTTACCTTTACTCTTTGTTCTTTGCGCAAAAAATATTGATTGCTTCACTGAAGAAAGAAGCCAAATTTCCGTTACTAAACCCATTTATATAATTGGAAAAGCGTTCATCACTGATGTAGAGTTGCCCTAAGTAGAGCAAAATTTGATTATCACATTTATAGAAGGATTCAGAGATATACTGCTGCCACTCTTTTACGATTTGTTGCACTTCTTGACAGGCAGGAGATTGATCTTGAAATTGAGCTAATTTCTCAAAGGTATCCTTAGACACAGAAAGAAATCTTTCTAACTGATTTCGTTGACCTTTTTCTGACTGCGAAAGAAATGCTGCTTCATATTCTTTGAAACTATGGGTATCACCCCATCGTTCCAGAACTTCCGACCTATATTTCTCTTTCAGCTCAAGCAATTTTGCATCTGAAAAAGGGGCAAAAGACGGGACAGGATTTCCTTCTATTTCTGTTTTAACCAGGGAGATCAGAGCATCAATGCGTTCCTTTTGCGCCTGTAAAATATCAAGGTGTCTTTTCAACGCTTCCGTCCGATCATAATTAGGAGAACCGAGCAAGCTCTTGATTTCCTTTAATGCAAATCCCACTTCACGAAAAAATAGAATTTCCTGCAACCGGCTCAAATCATCATCAGTATACAAACGATATTTACTGTCTGTAACCATAGCAGGCTTCAAAAGTCCTATTTCATCGTAGTAGTGCAATGTCCGTATTGTGATACCTGTTAGGTCAGCAACTTCATGTACTGTCATCCTCCTATCATTCATCCCAAAAATCCTCCACAGTTTCTAAAATTTCACTTGCAGGCAGCAGCGTGGCTTCAATAATGCTTTTTCCTGTCTTTTGCAAGTAGTGTTTAACCAAATGATACCCGCAAGCGTAGCCAGCACAGTAGGGCAATCCAACACAGGGGAAATTTTGCATCGCGGCCATCTCGTCACCATAGAGGTAGGCGTTTAGATTCTCAAGCCCTTGAACATTCAGTCCATCGTGAATAATAGGTTTGATGTACTCATTCAGGGTTTGCATATCTGTTTTGGTTACCCACGGGCCTGCCTTGTCCTCGCCATACAAATGAGTTGCAAAGTTTTCAGCAAGCCCCTCGCTGACCATCATCTCCCCAAGGGTGATACTATTCCGCCACTTAATAAACTGAAAGCGCACATTATGGTTTACTTCGTGGGCCAGCGCAACAGGAAGGCGAGTCAGTGTAAATTCATTGGGGATCAGCCACGCCATGATATACCCCGGAATACCACCATCGCCGCAATATCCTTCATTCAGGGAGATATAGGGGCTTTCAGCATTTGCCAATAAAACCGTAAATAGATACTCGCTGACGGGTAGTTCAATCCCATTGTTCAAGAAGCATTCCAGGGATCTCCGAATGGACTGCTCACAAGATACCCAGAGCCGATCTGAAGAAAGGCTCTCAATGTTTGCTTTTTGTGACTGATCGACCTTTGTGGGGGAAATAAAACCCAGCATATCACTTGCCATGATAATGTCATAGCCATTGGGTGTAGCTGCCTTCATGGGGATTTGATAGCAGTCCCACTTGCCCTTAAAAGGCATCATCAGCTCATACCGGTAAATGTCGTTTTTCTTTTCGACGGGAGCCTCCATTATTTTTTTGTAGACGGCATCCGAACGTACATAGCTTAATTTCATATAGTCACATTCCTTTCTTGTTTTTTTCAGCATACACCATGACGTAACGTGAGAGTCAAGAGGAATGAACAAATATGAAATAGATGCTTACCTCCCCCGATGTTTGGCTTTCTTTTTTTCCTGCCGCAAAGCAAATAGGCGATCCTTTTCTGCTTCTCGTTGCTCTCGGTTCTTTGTTTTTCTTTCCAACTTACACTGTTCATGTTGGAGTTTAAGGGCTTGCTGTGCTTTAGTACCAATTCCCTTATCTTGCAGTTGACTGTTTATTTCACGCTGCATACGTTTAGGGTTGATTTTTCGTTCTGCAATAACTTCCGCTTGGATAGGTGGACTGAATTTCAGCTTGTGCCAATTCTTCAGCAGAAACTCATAAACCTCATAATCCTTTGGTTCTGCACCAAAAGTGATTTTGCACACCTCATACTTACCGTTGCACGATCTCTCATATATGCCAATCCAAAATGGAGCTTCAAATAGAATGGTTAGACTACTTTTAGAGTCAGTACTCATTCTTGCAGGAACTGCCCTTCAAAGTGATTCAGCCATTCAAGGAGAGCATTGTAAAGCAGTTGCTGCTGCTCAAAAATTGTTCTCCCAACCAGAGGAATGTCTGCAAATTCCTGAGCATAGCCCTCGTTTAATTCAGCCGAGGACTGTATGCTCTGGCGCAAAGTCGAAACCAGCTCCATTGCTTCAGCTTTGTCCATCTTGTTCAGATTGGTAATGACCACATTGAAATCGAATAACAGCGGTACCGGGCCAGCGGCATAAAAGGCCATTAGTTCCTTGAAATACACTCTGCCCTTATCGGTAATGGAATAGATTGCTTTATCTGCAAACTTACCACCTTTTACAATGTCGCTTTGCAGGTAGCCTTTCTCACTCATTTGAAGCACTTTCCGATAGATAGAAGGTACACTTATCTTTGTCCAACGGGAAAAATGATGATACTCCACATCTTTTTGAATATCATAAGCACTTTGAGGCTTCTCCAGTACAATACCGAGTATAACTAAATCTATTGATGACATAACTACACCTCCACTTTTACTATCAACAATAGTACTATTATTGATAGTAAAAGTCAAGAGGGTGTATTTCAGCATTCTAATCGGGAAACCTTCCTGTTCTGAAAGTTATTGCTGATCCACAGTCCCAGGAAGTTCTTTTGTTGTTCTGTGTGGAACCAATGCTCCCCGTGTGTCATAACTGTCATCGTACAATGAAATCTTTTTGAAAAGTTCTCCACAACTCTGTAATCGATCATATTGTCATGTTCTCCGTACAAAATTCGTGTAGGAGAATTCCATTTCAGAATAGGATGTTTCACTGCATATTGCCAATATTCCCAAGTCAGGGTTTGGCCAAATGATGTAGGAATAATCTTTTCCCGGCACAGTTGTTCTTCCGTGACATTTGACCAACTCATCATTTTAAGAATGAGTTGTTTCATATCAAGAACTGGAGATACAAACAGACAGTTTTCAAATTTCTCATGTTCGAAGCAAAGCATACTAAACCAAGCCCCAATGCTGTTTGCATATAAAGCGTGTTGCTTCCAATGCCTTTTCACATATTTTATAATTAAATCAAGTTCAGGAGCAACGTGCCAGGGGTCAAAGGAATCATTTTCATCTTTTCTTTCTCCATGTCCTGGCAGATCAAAACTTAAAACTTGCCATCCCCTTACACAGATCTTTTCAGCCAAAAAAGACGCTTCTTCTTTGTTTCCTCCTTGCCCGTGAACATAAAGATATAATCGGCTTGAATCATTACCCCAAAGAATTGACGGGATATTACCAATCAATATTTGCTGTGTTATCATTGTGATCTCCTTTAAAAAAGCTATTTTTAATAGCCAAAAAACTAATCTGATTAGCATTTTACTCTGCAACAGCTAAAATGTCAATATGGTTAGTAAATTTACTATTCAAAATATTGACATAGCTAATTGGATTAGTTAAGATAAAAGAAAGTTTATTGACAAGGAGATCAATTATGCGTGTAACAAAAACAGCAGTAATACAGGCTGCTTCTGATATAGCGGATGAAAAAGGGTTAAACAATGTTTCCCTCAAGGTGGTTGCTGAACGGCTGAATATCCGTACACCATCGTTATATAACCACATCGAAAATTTGGATGATTTATTGCGCGAAGTAGCTCATAACGGCATGCGTACCATGAACCAGAGGATGGCTCAAGCTGCCATCGGAAAATCTGGTGATACGGCAATAAAGGCAGTTGCTATTGAATATCTAAACTATATGATAGAGCATTGTGGAATTTATGAAACAATCCAGTGGGCTACTTGGCATGGCACAGACGAAACTGCAAAGATATTTTGCGAATATACTGACCTTCTAAAAACACTCATCCTTTCCTGTCATTTTGGAACGGAGAATGTATCCGAAATCTTAAACCTACTCACAGGATTTCTTCACGGATATACCACATTACAGTTGCGATATGCGTTTTCCGAACCCGAAAAAGTCAGAAGAGAACTAACAATGGCTCTTGATACAGTTTTAGTCGGTATTCATTATAAATATGATAGTGAATAACTAAAAGCGCCGCTGATTCGTGAATCAAATTCACAAATCAGCGGCGTTTCTTACCAAATGCAAAAGCTATCTCGTCTTTTTATTTAGAGTTTTATTTGTCGCTCATAAAAAATTGTAACACAATACTTAAAGTTTTGATAAAATCTTCCTCAAATAAAAAGATAAAATAAATATTTATTGCTCTATTTTTTTGCTTGTGCACCTGTTTGCTTTAAATCTCAACTTATCCTTGTGAAATCCACTCAGCAGGAATCAATTTATCGTTACTTCCTCGCCATCTTTCAACAAGGTGAGAGGAAGACACATCGCCCCAAATATCTTCATCAGCGTGTTCTGTCACAATAATCTGCACATCTTTTTGCGTATCATGAAGAAATTTATCCATCGCAATAAAAATCTTCTGAACAGCTTGCTTGTCCTCGTCAGCAATTTGTACGTCTTCTTCTGACAGAATGCTGTTGCGAGAGCGCTGAGGAAAATAAACTTGGCTTGGCTGATCGAAAATAACAAAATTGGGAACGGCAACACTTCCGCGAGTCTGAAAGAACTGTTGAAACGCCAAGATTGTTGCAATATGATAAGCGAGCCAATTTGAAGCACTTCCGATTTCCCAAAGATAATCATCACGACCGCTTGCATTCTTCACCTTAAGCGTCAAATCTTTAATTATAAATTCGACAGGGTTATCGGGATGTTCAGCATCCAAGTTTTTTATAATCTCCACAATTTTTTGGTTAATGTACTTTGTGGCAGCATCAATTTTTCTGCGAATCTCCGATTCGTGAACAATACTTTCCAAATTACGAATTCGATCTTCTAAATCACTTAACTGATTTTCCAGATCACTATTTTTTCCTACTCGCTGAAATGTCTGGATACTTGCCTCCATCCTGCCCAGAAAATGTGCAATTCCTGCTAAAGTGTACTTTTTATTTGATGTAGTAGTATCTCTACGACTTTCTTCACGAATACGGTTACGAATTGCATTTAGTTTTTCAGTAGAATATCCAATTTCAGTTTCAACAACTTGCAGTTCCCGCTCAAAGGCTGCGGGTATATTCTGCATATTTCCTGCAGATTGCTCAATTCCCTCAATAGCTTGGCATAGTACGTCTAACTCTTCAGTTACACCTGAATGCGAGCTATTGCAAAAGGGACATATGCCATCTGGCCCAGAGAGCGTCTTTAACCAAGTTGATATTTCAAGCCGTTGAAGTTGAACTTGCAAAGACTCTTCATATTGCCCCATGGAATTACGCAGTTGGAGCATCTCGGTATGTCTCTTTTGAAGAGCAAAAAGTTGAGAAGCAATATCTTGTTCTTCTTTGCGAAGTTCAACTAATTCAGCCGATGAATCTCTTATATTTGAAGCAACTAATTGGGTATCTGTTTCTGCTTTTTCAACTATTGCTTCAAGTTGTTGAACCTGATCGTCAAAACTCGAACACTCATTAAAATGAGCGGTTGTCAGTCCCATATCTCTTGCCTGAGCCAACCAACTGGCAACTTCTTGTTTCCATCCCTCTGAGACATCCTTGATTGTCTTAATATCACGGAGCAAGCGGTCTCTCTGCTTCTTTAACTTATCCATTTCTTGCCGTGCAGCAAGAACTTTTGGAGTTACAGCACCCAAAGCATATGGGAAAATATTAATTAATTTCTGCCTATGTTCAGTTGTATCCGCTTTATAAAATAATACATCAGCATTTGCCACAATATTTTGTGGTTGAAATAAAAATGCCATGAAATCTCTATATGATGGATGGGACGAGAAATTGTTAGTTGCTGGATCAAGATCTAAAAAAGACATTGAAAACAGCTCATTCAAAACATTCTTAACTTCAGTAAGAGTTGTATTAGTCTCAATGGTCTCTGGGATCACAATTTCCTTATTTCTAAGAATAAACATATCCCCAGTTGCCATTTGATTTCCCGGCTCTCGTCTACAAAGTAGTAACTGTTCATCTTCAAGACTAAATAATACACCAAACCATGCACATGCATTTCGTATTGTATCAACGGGAATAGTGCATTTTCCAGAACCAAGACAATAATCAATAATTGGGATAATTGCAGACTTACCAGTTCTTGATGCACCGGTAATAATGTTTATTTTATCTGGCTCAAACTTCACCCGTCGATATGTTAGGTTTGCTTTCTTTGGCCATAGTAGTATGCTATCTATATAAAATTTCACGCTAAAACCTCACTTTCAACCATTCACATATTTCAAGCAAGCTCAATTCTGAGCACCATATTCCTAATTTTTCTGCAGCATCAAGCAAATTCTTTGTTGAAGGGGATAGCCCACGTTTCTTTGCTTGGGTCAGCGGAAAAACTTGGGCAGTTGAAATATCCATAGCAAAAAGTTTTGCAGATACGCCAACATTAAAGGAGTCCAAAGTTAAAGGGCGTAATTCTATAGCACTTTTGTTGATGGTATATAAATCATCGTTTTTCTTATCCTTAAATAGTTTTTCTGATACTTTGGAAAGTCCCTTCTTTTTTTGTGTGGATTTAATGACAGTACATAAATCTTCCCGAAGAATAATAGGTAACACAATAAATAGCAGTGGAAATGGAATGGCTTTACTCTCCTTCGAATAATATCCACAAATAAATTGCCACAAAGCCGCAGCTCCAATAGCTGGATTTTGAACATAATATATTTCGCGATCTATGTTATTTGTCACCTTTGTCATCTCCTTTCAACAGCTCAATATACCGGGGATGCCAACCTATGGTAGGTCGATCAGACGGCTCATTTGCTAACGCCTGAAGCGAACCACTACCAAAAAAGCTTGGAACATCTCTTCCGAGGAGTCGGTGACTTATTGCGTTACTTAAACATTGACCATACAAATATTTTCCTCTTTCAATGTCACCATTAACAACTACACTCGAAAGTAGTTTCTGATTTTTCCATAGCCTTTTTAGGCCATCATAATAATCAGTAAAGCTTCCTCCGTTGATAAGACCTTTTTTTGCCCACGCTGTTTTCTCTGATCTTGTTCTTAGAAAATCACTGGCAGCCTCAAAAATATCCGATTCATCCACATCGATTAATTCAAGCTGTTTGATATATGTATCGTGGCGCTCCACTTCGGCTGCTGTCTGACTGGCTTCCGGTTGAACAGAAACTGCACTCAATATTATTTTTTGATCTCTGCTTCTGATCTGCGAATCCAAAGCAGTCTTGTAATCTTTTGATGAGATATATGCGGGTTTATTCTGCTTGGTTTGCTGATGTACCTGGTCACTTACCCAGCCCAGCATAGATTCAAAAAGTTCTGTTGCATACTCTAAAGGGATGGATTGCATCTTAAATTTATTGAACAGCTCTTGGTCGTATGTATCTTCATGAATATCAATTTCCATGAGAGAAATAACTTTAATAACCGTTTCTTTATTCTTAGGCGCAAAACAATACTCAATATATGGTTCTATAGTTTGACTAATGGGCCGGGGCTTTTCCTTGCTTTTAGTATCACCAAATAAAATTATTCTGGCGCTTTCCAATGCTTCCGTTGCTTCGGTTTCAGTTTTTGCTTCCGCAAATAATTTTGGGATAGTTCCTGCCTTTATGGAATGAGATGAAACAACAATATATTTTAAGACAACTTTTGGGGGATATTGCCCCTGGGTAAAATAATTGCACCAGTTGTAAATTGTTTTCCAAAAAACTTCTGATCTATCTGTAACAGGGTTATTATTAGATAACACACTTTTAGTCTGCTCAGCAATTAGAAGTCCTTCTTTTTCAACCGCTACATCATCATAAGCCTCAACGCTGACAACGCGTTCATCTAAGCAAATCAATTCATAAAGAGCATGACGCACCTGTAGCATGTATCCCTCAAGTTTATCAGGAACATGTGTGTTGTCGGACATATACTCACCTCGTTTATAAGAATCAAATTATAAACTAAATAAAAATACCGCATGGGAATATCCCATACGGCTTGTCTTGGAGGCACAAAGACCCACCGTTAATTAATTATAATGCAACATGGAAGAAATTACAATGACTATAGAACGTCACATTTATATAACTGAAGGCTATCAACCACTGCACGATGATAAATTTTATTATACCCTTATGTACCCAGCCGGTTTGCGGCTGGGTCTTTTTTGTGCGAGTTAATATGCCGGGGTTCCGTACCCATAGATCTCATAGTATCCAATCGGATAGCTGTTCTGGCGGCACGTATCGCCTGAGTTCCCCTCGATAGTGTAGACACGGCCATTCTCCACTTTCTCCACGATACCAACATGATCGGAAGAACCGTCCTGACCTCCATCATCCCAATCAAAAAAGATAATGTCGCCGGGTCGTGGCTCATAGCTGTTGTCCTGCCATAGTCCCCGCTCCTAGAACCACGGCACACCTTGAGATGCGCAGGCTGCAAACTTTGGAATGACGCCAGCTTCAATATAGCCGCACTCGTTGGCACACCAGCTCACAAAGCAGGCGCACCACTCTACTCGGCTGTCAAAACCGTACCAGCTCCAGTACGGTTCGCCGCCGATATTCCCCACTTGGGAGAGTGCCACGGTGACGATCTCGCCGTCGCCTCCGCTGATGCCGTAGAGAACTTGTGACCACAGGGAGTTGTTTTCATCAGCCAGAAGCTCCGCCATCTGTTCCCGCTGATCCTCATTGAAGCCTAATTGATCGGCCATCTCCTCAGCAGTCTTGTGGCTGACGGTAATATAGAGGTAGGTCTGCGATACCGTGGTTTCTGTTTCCACGATATTGCCATTTCCATCATCCGAGGTTTCAATCACCGTTTCGGTTTTGGTGTCGGTGCTGGATGAAATCTCGTTCATCTGCCAGAAGATGTCCTTGAGGAGCTGTTTCTTGGTATCATCCATTGTGGCGACTTCCTGGGCAGCGTCCGGGTCGGTGGTGGTCTTGACGGCGTAAACAGCCAGAACCTCCTTCCACACCGCGCGGGAGCCAGCCATCTCCAGAACGTCATAGCTGTGTGATGCCTTGATCTCGTCCAGCCTGTCTTGATAGTCCGTGTTGATTTCCTGCACGGCGGTCTGCATCGTCTGCCCGGTGCCGGAGTCCTCACCGGAGAAGAAAATACCAAAGCAGGAGCCGATTATCATACCGATCAGACAAATGACGATTACCACTACCACCGCAATCCAGCCCCCGGCTGCGATGGCCGCAATCAAAGCCTTTGTCGCCGCAATGATGGCTTTCACCGCTGCGGCGGTGGCTTTGGCCGCCACCTTGATGGCGTGAGCTGTAGCAATGGCTGCTGCACGAGCGGCATGAACCGCAGCTCTGGCGGCTCTGGCGGTGGCAATAGCGGTCTGCTTGGCCGCCTTTGCCGCTTGCTGGCTGGTTTTGATACTGGCCTTTGCGGTGGTTTCCGCTGTCTTGATGGATTTGGTGGTGGTTTTCACCGTGCCTCTGGCAGCGGATGAGGTCTGCTTGATGGTCTTTCGGCTCCTGTCCACCGTCTTGATGCCTTTCTGTCCACGATCCAGCGTCTTAATGGCACTGTGCTCCTGTCGGACGGCTTTAGCCGGTTCAGAAACCGTGTCCGCTGCCTGTCGTCCACTCCAACGGGCAGGCTGCCCGGTTTGCTGTGCCGCCCGTTTCTCCGCTTGTTTTTTGGCTGTTCAGCCGCGGCTTTCCGCTTTTGGATATTTTCCTTGACCTTAGAGATATTCTCTTTGGTGGTCTGTACTCCCTTACGGCCTTGCTTATCAAATTGGTGGACAGCTTCATGGCTCACACTATCCACACCGGATGAAAAGCGATCAGAAGCATATTCGCCAGGGGAGCTTTCCTCTGCATACACCCCATGTTCCGCTTTGTCTTTGGTACGGATATATGCCTGCTTCATTCGCTCGGCGGCCACGGTGCTTTTGTCCAGCGCCTTCACATCTTTGACGGTGGTCTTTATCTTAATACCCTTGCTCACCTTGCTCATGGGCTTCACCTCCTTTCCGGGGCAGGGCTGCCCTTATTCCTCCAGCAGCTTTGCCACCACAACCATCCGCCCGTTTGTCCGGGAATACTCGCAGGTAGAGAGGGTGATGAGCTTGTCGCCGTATTCAGCGGTTACGCCGGTGTCATAGAGCGCCAGTTCCTTGCACTCCGCGATATACTCGTCAAACTGCTCGGCGCTCTCCGCACGGACAAAATGGTAATACTTGAACCCCTCTTGGGAGTAGGCCACCGTCTTAAAGGCGGCGACGATTTCATACTCTCCGAAGCTCTCCAGCGTATCAAAGTGGATGATCTTATGCTCCTGATAGAAGTCCTCGCTCTCGTACTTGCAAAGATCAGAGAACATGGAGCCGTTGTTCATGTGGTGGCCATACAAAATCAGGTTATCGGAAATGCCGATGTCGCAGTTTTCCTGCACATAGGGAACGCCGTAGCTGCTGTACGATTTATCAAAAGCGTGCTTCAGATAAAAGTCGGGGTTGTCTTTGGTCTGCATAACGGGATAATCAATCCGGGTGCCGGGGATGGAAACCCAACCCACTAAATCGCTGTTCTGGGCATACACATCGGCATACTTATCAAAGGCCGTCATTTCCTCTTGCACCGGCTCCTGCCCGCTTTCCAGCTCCAGAACAGGCAGCTCCGGCTCCTCTTTTACCAGATCGGCCACTTCTTCAAAGGCTTCTGCACTCTGTTTCTGATCGAGATATTCCCGGCAGAGCATAAAGCCGGAGAATAGGAAAAGGGCGGCACAAAAGGCCGCCCCAGCGATCATCACTTTGGTTTTCATTTCGTTTTTCATGTTTGCCCTCCTGTTCTTATCGCGCTTTGTCCGTGCCGGGGTCTGCCCGATGCTGGCCGGACGGTGCCGCTTTCAGAGCCGTCAGCTCAGTCTTGACAGAGGCTTTCTCCCCACCGGCCTTTTCCGCCAGTCGGCCCGCACCGCGCTCCATCTCGGAAAACGCCTTGCCGCAGGACGAAAGAAACCCTCTCAGCTTGGCAAGCACCCCTTTGTCGGCGTCCAGTTCTTTGAGCTGCTGCGCTTCCTTTCCTGCAAGGGCGCGTCCGGCACTTTTCAGATGGCCACCCGCCTGATGCAGTTCCTCTCGGATCACATCCATCCGTCCGGCACACTGTTCCATCGCTTTGCTGGCATGGGAGAAGCCATGCTCCATTCGGGTGAGAACGGCAGGAATCCGCAGCGCCTGCACCGCATGGCGCAGCGCCGCTCGGCCTTTTTCGTGAAAGGTCTGCACCATGCGTCCAGCAGCGGAAATGGTATTGTTCTTGGCGGTGGACACCATGCTGCTGACCTGATGCACCTTGTTTTCCGCCTCGTTCATCAGGAAGGTGCATCTGGCCTGAATGCTTCTGTCGTGAAGCTGGTCAACCTCCTTCCGCATGGCGGTCATTTCGTCCACCATCCGGGACAGCTTATCCTCCATGCCGTCGATATAACTCACCAGCGCCTGCACCTCGTCCTTCTGCTGGTGAAGCCCGTTCTGCTCCAGAACGGTAAAAAGTTCAATGATCTGCGGATGTTCCCGCAGGGCAATAGCCGGTTCTGCCATATTAGATACCTCCAATCAAATCTTTATCGAGCCGGTTCTGCCTGCTTTTTGACAGGCGGAAGCTCACGGCAATACTCGGGATAACGGATTTTGATACCCTCCATGAAGTAGGGCGCAAACTCACAGCAGAACAAATCCTCCGGGGAAAAAGCGTTGCTCTGCTCCGGTTCGGTATAACCATTCCAGAGGTTGAAGGCAAGGCGGCACACTCGGACGGTGCCGCTGGTCTGCCAGCCGCCGTGCATTCCTTCCGGCTCGATGCAGTCCTCCTTGAAATTGAACATCTGCTGGATATTGGCCCGCGTTTCCGGGGCAATCCCCATCACATAGAAAAAGGAACGGTGATAGCTGTCATTGTGCCGGGACTGGGCCATCATGGACAGAAAGAAGTCTCGGTGTTCCTCGGATGCAAAACGGATATTCTTCGCACTCATCACAATACCTCCTTTTCGCCGCCGAACACACCCTCGCCGGGTTTGGTGGTCATCAGCTCATACAGCTTGGTGTCACGGGGGAACCGGTTGATAAACGGAACCAGGGCGCTGCCATACCGGATCAGGCCGCAGCCCGCGTCGGCGTTGGTGACATAGCTCATCTGCTCTTTGGAGATATTGAGGAGCTTGGCCAGCTTTTCCCGGTCAGAGGCCGCCTGATTGAGCATAACGATAAACTCGGAGTTGGAGAGCATGGTGCTGGCCTGCACGGAGTCCAGCAGGTAGTAGGGTAGGGTAAAGGCGTCTTGCCGCCGTTGGCGGCAGGTTTCCTACACCCTC
>ERZ1036416.92-NODE-92-length-41744-cov-8.809878_pt1 | contig 41744 bp, 58 predicted proteins | sample MGYA00514219_ERZ1036416 | MGnify/ENA primary metagenome ERZ1036416 (study PRJEB33795, sample SAMN09464945) | human gut metagenome | host: Homo sapiens | place: USA: Stanford, California | collected 2016-11 | study: EMG produced TPA metagenomics assembly of the...
ACGGCACCGGCACCGCCGCCGCCCTCCGGGCCGGGGAGTGGTCGTCCAAGGTGGCAAGGGACGGCCTGTGGCACAAGCTGGGGGCCGTGGTGGCCGTCCTGGTAGCCGCTATCCTGGACGGAGTAATTGGTTTGATCCTCGCCAACATTCCGGCACTGGAGCTGCCCTTCCAGTATGAGGTATTTGTCTCGGTGTTGGTGCTGGTGTGGTACATCATGACCGAGCTGGGGAGCATTGTGGAGAACATCGGTGCCCTCGGCGCTCCCGTACCTGCCTGGCTCCGCAAGGCCATCGCCGCGCTGGAGTCCACCGTGGACGGAGCAGGGGACGAGCTGGGCGGCGGTGACCAGAGAGAAAGTAAATAGGCAAGAAAGAGGACGGCACTTAAATTTAGGTGCCGTCCTTTCCTGATAAGTCGATTCGTCCGTGCTCTTTTTCAAAGTCGGCAATATGACGGCGAATTAGCCACTCTATTTCCCGGTTTTTACTGCGCCCATTAAATTTGGCAATGTATTCTAGTTTATCAAGCGTGATACGGTTAATCCGAAGCGTATAGCGGGGCAGGTTGTCTTTCATGGTGGCCTCCTGCAAAAAGTCCTTGACAAAAGTATATGCAGTAGGCTAAACTTTGACTTAGATATGACGCATAAATGACGCAGTATAAATTTATAAAAACCGGGCGGGGGGCTCAACCCCGCCCGGCAAGGAATTACTCTAACATGTCCAACACGGCGTCCTTTAGGTGCAGTGGTGAGAGGCTATACCTATTAAATGCCATGACCATGCGAAAGACCTGTTCCGCATCGGTCGATACGTCCTGGAGAATCTGCACAGGGCCTTGGTGCAAAAGGCCATATACTACGATATCGTAGCTATAGTATGTGCCGATCTCCGGGGCGTATTTCTTTCGCCTGAACATGAAATAGGATATGGGCACGACGATCATCCTTTCTCTTTTTCTACGGGATGTGTCGTGTGTAAAAGGGGGCCCTCTAGCTCGAGCAGGAGGGCCTCGCTTGTTTATGAGAGAGGAAAGATTGTGCCCCCACAATTGCCCCCAAAGCCCCGAGAAATGCCCCGAAATCCTGCTAAATAGTGCATGTAGAATATATAAAAAAACAAGACAAAAAACCCTGTAGTCATTGAGACTACAGGGTTTTATTCTGGTGGAGACGACAGAACTCGAATCTGTGACCCCTTGCGTGTGAAGCATGAAAAACAAAACCCGGCTATCCATTGATACTTAGCACTTTCTCCTGTTGACATTTTTCGGTTTGCCCCGAAGTTTGCCCCGAAAAGGCATTTTCCACAGCTCCTATCAGCTCACCAGGTGTGTTGCCGACCACGTGGCTATAGATGCCGAGAGTGACCTTTATATCGCTGTGCCCGGCAAGATACTGTATCTTCTTGATGTCCATGCCGGACTGGCAAAGACGTGTGATATAAGTATGGCGAAGCAAGTGCGGAGTCACCTTGAAGTCCAGCGTCTGCTGGATTTGTGGGCCGCGCTTTTTAGCCTCTTTCTCAGAGGTGGCCGCTGAAGCTTTGACTGTGCGCCGCCCGATAATTGCCATGAGATTACGTACAGTCTGGAGACTAGCATTTGAACCATTTTTTGCGGGAACGACGAAGACGCTATTACTCTTGGACTTTGCAGCGCGAAGAGCGTCCGCCAGCTTGCTGGGCAGAGGAATGGTACGATGAGCCGCTTTCGTTTTGAGCGGGGAGGGGAAGATACCCTTTCCACCGTCAAAGCGCACCGCGTTGTTTACGGTGAGGTGGGGGGCGGCGGCATTGAGATCCAAGTCGCTCCAGCGCAGGCCACAGATCTCCTCTCGCCGTAGGCCGGTGTAAAGGCCGATCAGCACGAAGAGATAAGCGCGGGTGCCCTTTGTGGCATCCTCCAGAGCGGCGCATTGCTCGGGTGTCAGCGGCACCTTCTCCTCGGTGGGGACACCACCCGCCTTTATTTTGGCACAGGGCGAACGGAAAATCAAGCCATTTTCCACCGCGCAGTCAAACCCCATGTTCATGACGCCCAGCACCTTGGTTTGGAGAGAGTTTGACTTGCCGGCAAGGGCCGCCATGACACGCTGACAGTCCTCCGGCTTGACGGACCTTAGCCTATACCCTCCGATGATGGGGCAGATGTGGTTGTTGATGGCGTTCACATAGTCCCGTCGGCGAGAGTAGGAAAGCCCATCCTTCCGGTTCGTATACCACTGTGCAAGAAGCTGGGCAACGGTCGTTTTGTCATCCAAGATGACCCCCATCCGCTGGGCAGTCTCCAGGTCGTAGAGCTTGGCCCGCAGTTCCTCTTTACTCTTGGCGCGAACGTCTTTGTAGGCACCGCTTTGCAGCTTGACCCGTTTACGGTAGTACCCGGTTTTTTCATCAAAATAAAACTCGGGGCGTCTTGCCATCTTGAATCCCTCCCACAAGTATGATAATATGAGAGGGTGATATGGGCCTGTCAAACCTTATCACCCTCTATGTGAGCCGTCTCCGGTGTTCCAGCACCGGGGGCGGTTTTTCTTGCTTTGGATTGTAACATGTGATACAATCTGCTAAAGGAGGTGGTCTCTTTGAAGATCACTATTACCATCCCAAGCCCAGTCATCACGGTGGACGGAACAAAGCGTGGGCACACGCCAGAGGAACGCCGCGCCCTTGCCGATACGATTACCGGGATTCTTATGGAGCAGACTGCCGCTCGGAAGTATTTACCTGAAAGCTGTCAGCCGGCGCAATCGCAACCACCTTGTTCCACAGAACAAGAACTTCCGGAAGAAAAATAGCGCTTTCTGGAGACGGCCTCGATTCAATCGGGCAAACTACAACATTTTCCAGCCGTATCGAAAGATCAGTAACAAGGTCAAACTGTTCTCCCAGTATGCCGATGTACATTCTATTCTCTGTGAACAGAGCGACCTGTTTTCCTATCATGCTTTTCGGGAACTGGATTACTTCTCCCATTCCATGTTCTACCTTTCGACCGCTCCCTACCTGGGGGCGGTGTTTTATTGCGCTTTTTTCAGCTCGGCCAGTTCCTTGCTCATGGAGCGGATCACCTGTTTCAAGAGAGCCACGTCGTCCTCTATGGCCTCGATTCTGGTCATGGGGGTGAGCTTTGCCTGCACGCCTTGCAGGCCCTCCGCCAGCAGGTCAAACTTCGGCATGACATCCGTATCAAAATAGGCAATCATGCGCTTTTCAGGCGCCCGGATGGATGCGTCAATCATGGTCTGGATGGACTGTAAGTCTTTTTCGTCTAACATGCGTAAAACCTCCTAGAAATATAGCTCCGTCGCAAGATTCCCATGCGTGTACCAGCAGACGGCTTTCCTCATAAATTCCTCAGTGACCCCAAAATGTTCAGCTAAATCCCACAGATCTGTATGTCCATCAGCCACAGCTTGATCCAGATCATCAGCGGACAAGCGCAGTTCAATGGCTCGTTTATCCGCACGGTTCTCATGCTTTTTCCGAATATCGCAGGCGGCATATTCGTTATAGAACGACCCTGTATCACAATGTCCGATTTCGTGGAGCCCTTTTACTAACTCGTCGGCATCGGACAAGAGGGTAAAGGGGTCAATCGCAATAAAGCATTTGCAATCTGATACTCGCATAACAGATATACTTTCAAGCCCGTCGCAGTCTAAATTGTACCAATAAACATCATATCCCTGCTGTTCGGCGTACTCATACAGTTCAACTACATTATTTATTTTTTTCGTTTTCTTGGGCAAATTTTGCGAACTGTCTAACGCGGTCGAGGACATCATCGTCTATCTCCCTTGTGCCCCACAAAGCAAATTTAATATCATCGTCGCTGACTTTGCGCTCACCCTCCGGGGTGGGCGCTTTTTCTATTCCACGAAGCCAAGATTCAGAGCATCCAAAAAAAGCACAGATTTTATCTATAATCTCTTGTTCAGGGACGACATCTTGGCCCGCTTCATACTTCTTCTTCCACACACTTACTGTTCCCTTGTTAAACCCAGCCTTGACTGCGGCAGTAGACGGGGAGAATTTTTCTCGAGTACACAGAGATACATATCTTTCGTAAAACATGCCAATACCCCTAGTCAAAATTTGTGCAGCACCACCAAGTTTAAGCGAATAGACAAAAAGGGGTTGACAAGTTTAAGTGATTAGACTAAAATACAGGTATAGTTGAACCACTTAGACAACACAATCCCGCTTTTGGGGTGCTATTTGATTCCGGCAAGTTGATAATAACACAGTTGTTTAAGAAATTCAACCAAAATAGTCTATGGAGGTGAACTTTGTATGCCTGCACAATGGACGGCGGATCTAATTGGTGAAATGCACCTAGCCCGTGTATCCAAAAAGCAACTGGCGGAGCGCCTCGGGGTGACGCCTGAGTATGTGAGCATGGTTCTCAATGGACACAGGGAGCCGGACGGAGCCGCCGGGCGATTTAAGGGCGCGCTTGCACAAATCATTTCTATGCAGAGTCAGAATACCAAATCAGAAGGGTAATAAACTGGACTATTTGGAAAGGAGAACATCATGGACGACATCAAGAACTACAACCCCGCAGAAGCGGAAACCCTGGACAGCCGCGAAGTGGCTGAGATGGTAGGCAAACAGCACAAGCATCTTCTTCGAGACATCAATGGGTATATCGAAAACATGAAACAGGGCACTGAGCCCAAAGTTGGGCTGAGTGCGGCTGAGCTCAAAATTGAGCCGAGCGAATTTTTCATCCCCAGTACTTATACCGATAGCACTGGTCGGAAACTCCCTTGCTTTCTCGTCACCAAGAAGGGCTGTGAGTTCATCGCCAACAAGCTCACCGGCGAGAAGGGGACGAAGTTCACACACTTAATCTCTCTCTTGTTTTTGATACATTGATAGCAGGTTTTTGATTAAATCCTTAAATAAATTCCCGTTGATAATTTTTTCAAAAACCTCATCATCGTATTTGCGCCAATCATAGTTAAGGTAGCAGAGTATGAACTTAAGGCCGATCACTGCTTCTGGCAAATCAATAGCAAGAGCAACCCTTGGAGCATGAAGAATTGCATCATTAATTTTCATTATCTTCTGCATTGCTTGGCTAGTGTGATACGTACTAATGGCATCTTGAGGAAGATCAATGTCAGAAAGAGATTTGATTTCATCAGTAACATATTTAAACTGACGAAATATAGAACTGGCCGGATACTCCTTACTGCCGCCTACATTGTCGGTCCATCCCAAAAGATATTCAGGGGAGACATTTAATGCAGACGCAATCATCTCGACTCGATCCAAAGGAATTTTCTCTGTCTCTCCTGTGGCATATCGCTGTAGCGCGGATTTAGATACCCCTGTCCGCTTCGCGAGATCTACATATGTTGTCCCGGTAGTCTTCATGGCTTGCATTATTCTCTCAGCAATAGCCCCCATTGAACTATACCTCCATGCGGATTTTCAAGTCTAATATAACATATAGTTCCCACTTTTGCAACAAGCAATCCCACGGAATCAAAATATTTTCCCATTTTTGGGTTGACAACTATATAAGCTTTGTGTATCATATGGTCATCCCACAAATGGGAAATCAGAAAGGAAGGGGGAGGAGCGATTTGATTAATACAAATTTACTCAAAGGGAAAATACTTTCAGCAGGTTTTACTCAACAAACACTTGCACCCTTGGTAAAAATGAGCGTAAATTCGCTAAATGCCAAAATTAATGGCCGCAAAGTCTTTGATACAGATGAAGTAGAGCGAATTTGCGACATCCTCAATATTACTGATCCGGTTGAGAAATGCCATATTTTTTTATCGTAGATTTCCCTGAAATGGGAATTCGAAAGGAGATTATTATGGAAAACAAATTAGTACCTATCGAGCATAACGGGGTTCGTGTCATCACCACGGAACTGCTGGCACAGGTCTATGAGACTGATACCAACAACATCAAAAACAATTTCAACAACCACAAGGACAATTTCCGGGAGGGTGTCCATTACTATCTGCTGAAAGGGGATGAGCTGAGAGCATTTAAGCGCGAAGTCAATAATATTGACCTCGTGGCCCCGAACGTCAATCAGCTCTATCTCTGGACAGAGCGCGGTGCAAACCGTCACTGCAAAATCCTGGACACGCCCAAAGCGTGGGAGCAATTCGACAACCTGGAAGAAACCTACTTTATGGTGAAGGAGCAGAGAAAGGCCGCTATCGGCGGAAAGACCGCAAAGAGCGGTAAGACCCCGGAGGAGCTGGCCGCCGCCGACAAACGGGCCACGGCGATGCTGCTCAACGCCAAGAACCGGGCGGCGAGTTTCCTTCAAAAGCTCTACGACCGGGCGGGCACCAAGCCAGAGTATCAGGCAATGGCTCTCAGCGATTTCTATTCCGAGGATGGGATTCACCTCCCCCGCATGGCATTCCAGGACATGAAGCAGACCTACGACAAGAGCGCTATTGCCGAAAAGCTGGGCGTCTACTCCAAGGCATCCGGCGGCAAGGTGCCCCATGCCCAGGCCATTGGTGCGATTATCTCCACGCTGGAGATCTCGGAGGACGAGCGCGAACGGCTCCCATACTGTAACAACGGGCACGACGGCGTAGATTACCAGTATACCGAGAGCGTGGTTGAGAAGGCGCAGGCATGGATTGAGGCGCACGGCAGGCCCAGCCCGATCACGGTCAACGGGAAGAACTATGCGGTTGTCTACAAGAAGGAATGAGCATTGCAAAACAGGCTTTATGGGATAAGAAGGGCGGAGTCACTATGAACCAAAAGCCAATGCTGACGGCCCAAGATCTGGCCGAACGTTTCGGAGTCAGTATTTACACCGTTTATCGGCTGACTACGAAGCCGAACGGGCTTACCGGATACCGGGTTGGGCGGCGCATTCGTTTCAAAGCCGAAGAGGTGGATGCCTATCTGGAGGCCCAGGCAATTAAGCCGGTTGAGGATGCCGAGGTAGTTCAAATCCGGAGATTCCAGTACAAGCCAGGCATGAAGGTGGTGAGTTTATGAAGCGTGCCGTCCTGGAGCGCCTGGCCGCTGTGCTCGTCCTGGCGGCCTGTATCTGCGCCGAGTGTATTCCCCTGCTGCTGGTGCTGGTGGCCGCGGCGGGCCTGTGTGTGGGGCTCGCAAATTCCCAAGCGATTGCGAATTTGTCAAGAAAAAAAGACCGCCGGTGCTGCAACACCAAGCGGCCCAAAGGGAAAAGAAAAATTGATCCGCCCTTATTTTAGAGGGCTTGAAGGAGATTGTCAAGTATGAGCAGCTACATAATCCCGGGCCGCATCCGGCCAAAGCCTATCCGGCCCGGCTTGACCAACCTGGAAGACATTGAGACCATCATTGCCGAAGTCCCTTGTGCCATCCTCCCAGTCTCTGGTGACTGTTTGGAGGGCGTGGACGTAGTAGATGGAGGCTGGGTGGCAGTGGATTTCACCCGGCGGCCTGCGCCTCCAAGGTACAAGAGTAAGGGCGGCGACGGAAGCTCCGATCTCTGCCTCTGCTATGCCACGTTCCCCGGAGCGCCTGGCCCTATGGTCATGTATAAGGAGTATCAGGGCGTATGGGGCCCCTGGCAGATGGGGGGCACTCGATACCGCAGTATGTGGGATGGCGATAAGTTCCGCCCAAACTGTGGTATGGTGGCGAAGCGTATCTTCGGAGTGATTGTTGCCTCCTACGACCAGGATGGGCGGCTTCTGTGCCAGAGGAACCCCGAGGAGTTTCCCGAGGAGCTGGGCACAGCGCCAACCATTCACGGTGATGTAGCGCCGTACCAGGGGGTGAGAGCATGATTACATTCCCTGTTACGGCGGAGGTCTTCATTGCAGACCAAGAGGAAAGCGCGGGCTGCAAGTTCGATGATTTTCAACGGGAATTGCTGGGCGAATATGTTGAGCTTTTCAATCTGGAATTTGACGCGGGCGTGAAGGGCGAGGAACCAAGCAACGTGCTAAAAGCTGCCGCCGAGTTCTACGCCCGAAAAGGCAAGCTGGAAGAGTTGGAAAAGCCTGTACTTAAACACTTCTATGTGTGTGTGCAGTATTGGTGCCGCGAAGCATGGAAGCAGGGTGCCGCAAAAGCGAATAGCAGAAAGGAGCACGAAAACCATGATTGAGATTAAAATTACCGGAACCACCCCGCTGGAGGTGCTGGCCTCCGTAACTGCCTTCGGCTGGCGCTGCATGACAAACCCGGATGTCCACGCGGGGGTCACCCGTGTACTGGAGGCTGAGAAGACCGGAAGCAGCGTGTCCAAGCTGGACACAGCCCCGGCCCCCATTCCCGCGCCGGCGGTACCCCCTGTGGCGGCACCTGCGGCGCCCATCGCACCAGCAAGCCCTACTTCGGCTGTGCCCCCGGTAAACCCTGCGCCGACCCCTGCGGTAGTCGCTCCGGTAGCTGGCCCCCAGGTGACACCCCCTGGTAATGCACCCGCCGTTGCGCCGGTGGCCGCCGCGCCTGCATACACCGTGGAGCAGATCGGCAAGGCCGGAGCCGATCTGGTATCCCAGGACGCGGCAAAGATGCCGGAGCTGTTGGCGCTCCTCCAGAAGTACGGCGCGCAGGCCATCACACAGCTGAAGCCGGAGCAGCTGGGCGCGTTCGCCACGGAGCTGCGGGGATTGGGGGCGAAGCTGTAAATGGACAAGTTTACCTTGAAGCTGCCCTATCCTGACGACTATTCCAACAAACAGCCGGTGATCCGGCTGAAGCCCACCTACTACCAGACGCTCAGCGTTCTGAAAGCGAGGACAGGGCTGCCCTTGGGCAATATCGTGGAACAGTGCATCGACTATGCGCTGGAGCACATGGAGGAGGAATCGAGCGATGCCACCTGAGAAACACGCCCTTCTCGGGGCCAGCAGCGCGGAGCGGTGGCTGATGTGCCCGCCCTCCGCCCGGCTGGGGGAGCAGTTCCCCGACACGGCCAGCGAGTACGCCGCCGCCGGCACACTGGCCCACGCCATCGCGGAGCTGAAGGCCCGGAAGTATTTCGTGGAGCCCATGAGCAACCGGGCGTTCAACGCCCGGCTGAAGAAGCTGAAAGAGGATCCCCACTACGACAAGGGTATGGACGCCGCCACGGACGCCTATCTGGAGCACCTGAAGGCCCTGACCATGTCTTACGGCTCCGTGCAGCCCTTCGTGGCCCTGGAGATCCGGGTGGACTTCGGGGACTATGCGACCGAGGGCTTTGGCACCGCGGACTGCATCATCATCGGCGCGGGCCGGATGTGCGTGGCGGACTATAAGAATGGAGCCGGCGTCCTGGTGGAGGCCGAGGCCAACCCTCAGATGATGCTCTATGCCCTGGGCGCCCTGAAGGTGTATGCGCCCATCTACGGAGACACCATCCGGGAGGTGCATCTCTCCATCGTCCAGCCCAACGCCGGGGGCGTCCGGGAGTGGGACACCACCGTGGAGGCCCTGCGGGAGTGGGGCAAAAAGGTGGTCAAGCCCGCCGCTGCCCTGGCCTGGGAGGGGAAGGGAGACTTTGCCCCGGGCGAGTGGTGCCGGTTCTGCCGGGCCAGGGCGCGGTGCTCCGCCCGGGCAGCTAGGATGCTGGAGCTGGAGGCGCGGAAGGGAGCAGTACCGGAGGGGGACGGCTATGACGCGAAGGACACCGTCCTCACCGACGCCCAGGTCGGCGACGTACTCACCCGGGCGCTGGAGCTGGAGGCGTGGGTGAAGGATTTGAAGGACTACGCGCTCACGGCATCCCTGCGCGGACATCAAATCGCCGGGTGGAAGGCTGTGGAGGGCCGGAGCAGCCGGGAGTGGGCCAACCAGGACACCGCCTTCGCCGCCTTGCAGGAGCGGGGCATCCCGGAGGCCCTGCTGTGGGAGCGCAGGCCCGCCAGCGTGGCCGGGCTGGAGAAGGCCCTGGGAAAGAAGCCCTTTGAGGAGGCGTCCTTCGGCCTGGTGGTCAAGAAGCCGGGCAAGCCGACTCTGGCGCCGGAGAGCGACAAGCGCCCGCCCTATTCGCCGGCAGAGGCGGCCTTTTCGGCGGCTGATTCATCAGGCACTAAAAATTTGTGAAATTATGAAGGAGTGTAATTGATATGCCTATTACCATTACTGGAGTCCGTTTTTCCTATTGCAACCTGTTTCAGCCCAAGTCACCCTACAACAACCCCCAGGGGGAGCCGAAGTACAGCTGCACCATTCTGGTGCCCAAGACCAACACGGCGGCGAAGGCCGTCATTGACCAGGCGGTGGCCGCGGCCATCGAGGCGGGCGTCTCTGCCAAGTGGAGCGGCATCCGGCCGCCCCAGCCGGCCATTTGCGTCCACGACGGCGACGGCCCCCGGCCCAGCGACGGCAGCGCCTTTGGCGAGGAGTGCCGGGGCTGCTGGGTGTTCACTGCCTCCAGCAAGCAGCCGCCCTTCGTGGTGGACGCCCAGGTGCAGCCCATCATCGACCCCACCCAGGTCTACAGCGGAATGTGGGGCAACGTGAACGTCAACTTCTTCGCCTACAACAGCGCAGGCAAGAAAGGGATCGGCTGTGGCCTGAACGGCGTGCAAAAGACCGGGGACGGCGATCCCCTCGGAAGCCGTGTGACCGCGCAGGAGGCGTTCCAGCCGGTGGCCACCGCACCGGCGGCGGCCCAGGGAACCCCCGGCGGCTACGGCACGGCCGCTTGGGGCAATGTCGACCCGATCACCGGACTGCCTTTTTAACGCGATATGGACGCGGTACATCATCTCAGCATCGACATTGAGACGTACAGCGACCAGGAGATCGGCAAGACCGGGCTCTACCGATACGCGCAGAGCCCGGTCTTTGCCATCCTCCTGTTTGCGTACAGTCTCGACGGCGGCCCGGTTCAGGTGGTCGACCTGACCCAGCCGGAGGCTCGTCTGCCGGCGGAGGTCATCCGCTGGCTGTTTGACCCGGCCTGCATCAAGCACGCGTATAACGCCGCTTTCGAATGGTATTGCCTGAGCCGGTTCTTCCACTTGGAGAAAAACAACAGCTACCCGCCGGAGAAGTGGCTGCCGCAGTGGCGCTGCACCATGCTCCACGGCCTCTACTGCGGCTATGCCGCCGGCCTGGACGCCACGGGCAAGGCCCTAGGGCTCCCACAGGACAAGCAGAAGCTGGCAGCAGGCAAGGCACTGGTCCGTTACTTCTGCACGCCATGTAAGCCCACCCGAAGCAACGGCGGCCGCACCCGCAACCTGCCCCAGCATGACCCGGCCAAATGGGAGCTGTTCAAGACCTATAACGGCCAGGACGTGGTCACCGAGATGGAGATTGAGCGCCGGCTGTCCAATTTCCCTGTGCCGGACACGGTACAGGCCCAATGGGTGACCGACCAGAGCATCAACGCCCGCGGGGTGGCCGTGGACATGCCGCTGGTCACCGGGGCCCTCCAACTGGATGCCCAGACCCGGCAGGACTACATCGCCGAGGCGGTGGCGCTCACAGGGCTGGATAACCCCAACAGCGTGGCGCAGCTCTCCCGCTGGCTCCAGGAGGAGACCGGCGAGGAGGTGGCCGACCTGCGGAAGGACACCGTGGCCGATCTGCTGGGGAAGGAACTGCCCGGAGATAAGGCCCGGCGGGTACTGGAGATCCGCCGGGAGCTGGGCAAGACCAGCAACAAGAAGTATACCGCCCTGGCCCACGCCGTCTGCGCCGACAGCCGCGTCCGTGGTCTGCTCCAGTTCTACGGGGCCAACCGGACAGGGCGGTGGGCGGGGCGGATCGTCCAGCCCCAGAACCTGCCCCGCACCTACATAGACGGCGCGCTGCTCCCCCTGGCCCGGGATCTGGTCAGGCACCAAGATGCCGCCGGGCTGCGGGTGGTGTTCGGCTCCGTGCCGGACACCCTGTCCCAACTCATCCGCACGGCCTTCGTTGCCGCCCCGGGGCGCACCCTGGTGGACGCCGACTTCTCCGCCATCGAGGCCCGCATGATTGCCTGGCTTGCCGGGGAGGAGTGGGTGCTGGAGGTGTTCCGCACCCACGGGAAAATCTACGAGGCTGCCGCGGCCCAGATGTTCGGTGTGCCCATCGAGGCCATCAAAAAGGGCAATCCGGAATACAGCTACCGCCAAAAGGGCAAGGTGGCCACCCTGGCCCTGGGCTATCAGGGCGGCGCCGGCTCCCTGGTCAGCATGGGTGCTCTGCGCATGGGCATCCCGGAGGAAGAGCTGCCCGACATCGTAGAGCGGTGGCGCAATGCAAATCCCGCTATCGTGCAGTTCTGGTACACCGTGGAGGCCGCGGCCCGGGAGGCAGTGGAACACGGCCGCCGGGTGGAGCTCAATGGCGGGCGGCTGGTGTTCGCCTATGAAATGGACACGAACAACGATTTCCTCACCATCCAGCTGCCAAACGGCCGCAAGCTGTACTACGCCCACCCGCACATGGGGGTGAACCGGTTTGGACGGCCTGCGGTATGCTACTGGGGGGTAAACCAGAAGTCCCATAAGTGGGAAGTGATAGAGACCTACGGCGGACGCTTGACAGAGAACATCACCCAGGCCGCCGCCCGGGACTGCCTGGCTGAAGCCGTGGAGCGGCTGGAGGCCGCCGGCTACCCGGTGGCGTTCCACATCCATGACGAGGTAGTCATCGACGCGCCGCCGGGCCGGGATAGCCTGGAGGAGGTCATCAACATCATGCGGCAGGTGCCGCCTTGGGCGGAGGGGCTGCCGCTGAACGCGGACGGGTGGGTAAACCCGTTTTTCAAAAAGGAGTAAAAAATTACCGTCCCACCATGTGAGACGGTAAAAACAGGAAATCAAAGTAGTTCAAGTCCACTTTCTAGATAGTCAGCCAATGGCCCTTTAGAAGAAAGATAATCAACCGCGATGCCTTTCCCTTCACTGCTAGGATATGTTTCGGCTAGATAATCACGCGCCGCTGAAAAACTGGAATCATCCCCGCGGCCTAAAAACATTAAGGCCTCCAGATCTAGAACATTCTCATAGTTGAGTTCAAGAAGATAATGTATAAGTTCTCTGTCGTACTTATCGTATTGTTGAAATTCTTTAGAATCCAGGTGATGATCCGCCCCTAAGTCTATTGTGGGGTCGTTGGGGAAATGAGTGTTCATGTATGTACGATAGGCATTTTCGCGAAAGCGTGCGAGCTCAATAACTCTTCGAACTATGGCCGTATCTATCATGGAACTCACCTCTTTGTAATTTATAATTCTATTATAACAGCTTTACTATATTATGCAAGGCCCCGCCACAGGAAGTGATATACGTGATTTATAACAGACAAATTACCATCTCCGTGGGCGCCAGCCGGCGGGCCACCAACTGGCAGGCCCAGACGCTGACGATCTCGGAGCTGTACGACCGCCTGCGGTTGCCGGCCAAGAGCACGGAGACCATGGCGGAGTATCTGGCCCTGTCAAAGGGCCAGCAGGACAATTTGAAGGACGTGGGCGGCTATGTCGCCGGCACGCTGAACGGTCCCCGGCGGAAGGCCGGGGCCGTCACCGGCCGGGATGTACTGACACTCGACCTGGATAGCATCCCCGCCGACGGCACGGATGGCGTGGTGCGGCGGGTGGAGGCCCTGGGGTGCGGCTACTGCATCTACTCCACCCGCAAGCACCGCCCGGACGCCCCCCGTCTGCGGGTGCTGCTGCCGCTGGACCGCACCTGCACCGCCGACGAGTACGAGTCCTGCGCCCGGCGCATGGCCGACATGATCGGCATGGAGCTGGCCGACCCCTCCACCTTTGAGGCGTCCCGGCTCATGTACTGGCCCAGCGTGTGCGCCGACGGGCAGTACATCTATTACCCCGCGGACAAGCCTATGCTGTCCGTAGACGGCCTGCTGGCCACCTATGTGGACTGGCGGGACGTGGCCTCCTGGCCCGCCTGCCCGGGCGCTGCGGCGCCGGCGCGGCTGGCGGCCAAGCAGGGAGACCCGGAGACCAAACACGGCGTTGTGGGCGCCTTCTGCCGGGTCTACGACGTGCCCGCGGCTATGGACAAGTTCCTGCCCGGCGTCTACGAGGAGACGGACACCCCGGGGCGCTACACCTTCACCGGCGGCTCCACCACCGGCGGCGCGGTGCTCTACGACGGGGGGAAGTTCCTCTACTCCCACCATGCCACCGACCCCTGCGGCGGGAAGCTGGTCAACGCCTTCGACCTAGTGCGGCTGCACAGGTTTGAGGGGCTGGACGATGAGGCCAAGCCTGGGACGCTGCCCCACCAGTTGCCCAGCTACAAGGCTATGTGCGAGCTGGCCGTGGCGGATGAAGCTGTGGTCGGCCTGCTGAGCGATGAACGCTGGGAGAAGGCTCAGGAGGCGTTCGGCCCCGTATCAGAACCGGACAAAGAAGACGATGGAAGCTGGCGCAGGCCGCCGATTATGGATGTGGACACCCAAGGGAATCCTATAAAGTCCATGAAAAACCTTCGTACCGCGCTGGAGCGTAATCCCAAGCTGAAGGGGCTGCTGCGGCTGAATCTATTCTCTGGCCGTATTGACGTGGACGGGGTTCTGCCCTGGGTCAGACCTGGTATTGCCAAGACCTGGAGCGATGACGACGCCGCCCAACTGCGTATATACCTGGAGCCCTTCTTCGGGAAAATAGCAAAAAACGACATCCTGGACGCTGTTGCGGCCTGCGCCAGCGACCAGGCATACCACCCAGTCAGGGACTACCTGAACGGGCTGACCTGGGACGGCGTGCCTCGGCTGGATACTCTTTTCATCGACTACCTGGGGGCGGAGGGCACCCCCTACACCCGGGCCGTGACCCGGAAGTCGTTTGTGGCCGCCGTGGCGCGGGTTATGGCCCCAGGATGCAAATACGATACCATGCTGGTGCTGGTCGGCGGCCAGGGTCGGCACAAATCTACCATCCTGGCAAAAATGGGCGGCGCCTGGTTCAGTGACAGCCTGCGCACATTCGGGGATAAGGACTCTATGGAGACCATTCAGGGTACATGGATAAACGAGGTGGCCGAGATGCAGGCGATGGCGAAGGCGGAGATTGATGCCGTCAAGATGTTTCTCTCAAAGACCAACGACTACTACCGGGCGGCCTATGGCAGATATACCGCAGACCGGCCGCGGCAGTGTGTGTTCTTCGGGACCACAAACAGCCGGGAATGCCTGAACGACCCCTCTGGAGGCCGCCGCTTCTGGATAGTTGATATCGACCAACAGGCGCGGAGCAAGGACGTGTTCCGGGATCTGGATGGGGAGCGCGACCAGCTGTGGGCCGAGGCCGTCGCACGCTGGAGAATGGGTGAAGCGCTGCACCTTACCCCGGATCTGGAAGTCGTTGCACGGGCCATCCAGGAGGAGCACCGCGCGCGGCATCCGTGGGAAGGGCTGATTGCGGACTTCCTCGACCAGGAGATCCCGGCAGAATGGAGCCGGTGGGATCTCCCACAGCGGCAGGCATGGCGCGGCGGCGGGGTCAAATACGACGGCGCCACAGCGCCCAGGACGCGCGTATGCGCTGCTGAAATCTGGTGCGAAGCCCTGGGCAAACAGCGGGGCGATATGCGCCAGAGAGATTCCCGTGAGATTAACAGCCTGCTGGAGCGTGTCCCAGGATGGGAAAATATTGGAGCGGCGAAAGCCGGAAAACCCTACGGGACACAGCGGTGCTATGAACGAAAAACGGTTACAGATAGGGGGTAACAGATTATTGCAAGTGTTACCTTTTTCGGTTACAGAGTAACACTTGAAAAATAGATGTGTAACCGGGTCAAAGCATTGAGCCGCAATAGATACAGCCTAAAGGTTACAGAGTAACACTTTATATCATAAATATTTTTAACGTAGGACAACGTAGGAAAATAACACGTGATCCCACGTGGCGCTCGATGTATACGCGCACATGTGCGCGCACACGTAGCAAAGGAGATGCCAAAAATGAGAATTATTCAGATTATGCCAGCGTTGCAAAATAAGTTCGTGAATTATTGGGAGGGTGAAAATCTTCGGTCGGAGCTGGCTTTAGGGTACGCGCTGGTCGAGATGGAAAACAGCCGACGTAGAGTATTACCTTTAGTCGACGGTGATGACGTGTATTTGCAGCCGGCCATAGTGGCTCCTAACGGTGTGCTGTTGTACGGTGACGAAAACGAGGCGCAGGCATTATGAAAGAATCCGAAATCGAGGCCCGGCTTGTCCGAGGGGTGAAGGCCCTGGGCGGGGTGGCCTACAAGTTCGTGAGCCCCGGCAACGTAGGCGTGCCTGACCGGGTGGTGGTTCTCCCGGGCGGGCGAGTGATCTTCGTGGAGCTGAAGGCGGAGGTCGGGCGGTTGAGCCCGATGCAGCGCCAGCAGCTGGCCCGGCTCCTCCGGCTGGGGGCAGATGCCCGGGAGGTAAAGAGCGAAACCGGGGTGGCCCGGTTCCTGGAGGACTGCTGTAATCTGCTGGAAGGAGGTGATGCCCAATGAAGTTCATCCCGCATGAGTACCAGAAATACGCGATTGACCGCGTGGTGGCCGACCCGGCCCTGGGGCTCTTCTTGGAGATGGGGTTGGGCAAGACTGTGATCACCTTGACCGCCATCAACGAGCTGCGCTTCCACCGCTGGGCGGTGTCCCGGTGTCTGGTGGTGGCCCCCAAGAAAGTAGCAGAGGCCACATGGAGCGCGGAAGCCGCCCAATGGGATCATCTGAAGCACCTGCGTATCATCCCGGTGCTGGGCAGCGCGCAGAAGCGCATCCAGGCGCTGAACACCCCTGGGGACATTTGGGTCATCAATCGTGAGAATGTGCCCTGGCTGGTGGACTACTACCGTAACGGCTGGCCCTTCGACATGGTGGTGCTGGATGAAAGCAGCAGCTTCAAGAACGCCCAGAGCAAGCGGTTCAAAGCATTGAAGCTGGTGCGCCCTCGGATCGCCCGGCTGGTGGAGCTGACGGGCACCCCGGCGCCCAACGGCCTGGAGGACCTGTGGGCGCAGATCTATCTGATAGACGGCGGCGCCCGGCTGGGCAAGACCATTTCCAGCTACCGGGAGGCGTTCTTCACGGAGGATCGGGCCCACCCAGGCCAGCAGTATCGTACTTATAGCCCGCAGGACGGGGCCGACCGCCGTATCCGGGAGGCTATCTCTGACATCTGCGTGAGCATGAAGGCGGAGGACTATCTGACCTTGCCGGACTATACCGAGGACATTGTCCCCGTTGTGCTGGACGCCAAAGCAAAGCGGGCCTATGACAAACTGGAGCGGGACATGCTGCTGGAGGTGGCGGAGCAGACCATTACAGCCCAGTCGGCCGCGGTGCTGAACGGGAAGCTGCTGCAACTGTGCGGTGGGGCGGTCTATGACGAGAATGGCCAGACTGTCGAGGTTCACGCCTGTAAGCTGGAGGCGTTCCTGGAGGTGGTGGAGCAGTTGCATGGGGAGCACGCCCTGGTGTTCTACTGGTTCCAGCATGAGCGGGATCGGCTGGCGGAGGCGCTGAAGGGCTCCGGCCTGCGGGTACGGGTATATCACGGGGCAGAGGACGCGCAGGCGTGGAACGCTGGACAGGTTGATCTGTTACTGGCCCACCCGGCCTCCTGCGGTTATGGCCTCAACCTCCAGGCAGGGGGCCACCATATCGTGTGGTACGGCTATCCCAACTGGGCGCTGGAGCTTTACCAGCAGGCTAACGCCCGGCTGCACCGGCAGGGGCAGCAGCACCCGGTCATTGCGCACCACTTGGTGGTGCAGGGCGGCATGGACACGGCTGTGGTGGCGGCCCTGCACGACAAGGGCGATACACAGGAAGCGCTGATGCAGGCGCTGAAAGCAAGGATTCAGAAAGCGAGGACAGCATGAGTAGACCAAAATATCCGTGGTGGGGCTATGTCCGGGAGATCCTTCGGCGGTACCCTGACTACACAACAGAAGCCGAGGCCGCGGCGGTTACATCTGCGATAGCACAGACGGGGCAGATGCCAGAGGGGCAAAGCCGTCTTGCTGTGATCGGCATGGTGTTTTTCCGCAAGACCCACACACTTCAGGGAGCGGCGCTAGAGGTGCCATGCGGGTACGAGACCGCGAAGCGGTGGCAACGGTCATTCCTGATGTTGGTAGCGCAGAAACGCGGGTTACTGGACTAAAAGAATAACCACAAAAGCCAAACACCTGATGTAGGATGGAGGCGTGGAGGTGTATACCTCTGCGCCTCCTTTTCTACCGCCCGGCACCGAGGCAGGTAATATCGGGCCCCTACGCTGCTGCTTACTGCACGAGGTAGGCGGTGGCACCAAAAAAAACGACAGAGAGGTGGTGACATGCCGAATGAACAGAATCTTATACCGATGGATCAGCGAAGCCAGAGCGAAGCGAGAGAACTCGGGCGTGAAGGTGGTCGTGCATCCGGCGCGTCACGGCGGCGAAAGCGCAGCCTGAGAGAAGCGGCAGACCTGTACCTCTCTCTCCCGGTGGCGGACAAGCGGGCATGGAACAAGCTGGCCCGTGACGGCGTAGAACCGGAGGATGTGGATAACCAGATGGCGGTGATTGCGGGCCTGACCCTAAAGGCGGCCAAGGGCGACGCGAAGGCGGCGAAGGTGCTGTTTGACTTGTTGGGAGAGCAGGGGGCGGCGGGCGCCGGCGGTATGCAGGACATGGACGACGATCCGATCACCGCGTCGCTGAAGGAGGAGATGGGAAATGGGCTTCTCTGAAAAGCAGAGGGAGATTCTGCGTTTCCCATACCAGTGCTATGATGCGCTCATCTGTGACGGCGCGGTGCGGTCGGGAAAGACCTCAGTCATGTCGTTGTCCTTCTTCCTGTGGGCAATGGGACGTTTCAACGGCTGCGCGTTTGCACTCTGTGGGAAGTCGGTAGGGGCGGTGGAGCGCAACATTGTGACGCCGCTTCTGGCGGTGCAGTATTTGCGGCAGAACTTCACCATTTCCTACAGCCGCTCCGGCCATGTAATTACGGCCCGGCGTGGGGTGCGGGAGAACCGCTTCTACCTGTTCGGCGGCAAGGACGAGAGCTCCTACACGCTGATTCAGGGTATCACCCTGGCGGGGGTTTTGCTGGACGAGGTGGCCCTGATGCCCCGCTCTTTTGTGGAACAGGCCATGGCCCGGTGCTCCGTGACAGGGGCAAAGCTATGGTTCAACTGCAACCCGGAGGGGCCGCAGCACTGGTTCCGGCAGGAGTGGATTCTAAAGGCGGAGGAGCACAAGGCCCTCCATCTGCACTTCACCATGGAGGACAACCCGGCGCTGGACGAGGCCACCCGGGCCAGATACCGGAGCATGTATTATGCCGGGGTGTTCTACCAGCGGTACATTCTGGGCCTGTGGGTCATGTCGGAGGGGCTTATCTACGACATGTTTGACCAGACAGAGAATGTCTACCGGACGCAGGAACGCCCGGTGGATCTGGAATGGGTTTCCCAGAGAACCGTGGCCTGTGACTACGGTACCGCCAACCCTACGGTGTTTCTGGACATCTATGACCACGATGGAGTGATCCGGGTGGACAGGGAGTACCGCTGGGACAGCCGGAAGGAGCGCCGGCAGAAGACCGACCAGGAGTATGCCGACGACCTTCTGGACTTTCTGGGCAGGGAATGGTGCGCGGTGATCGTAGATCCCTCGGCGGCCTCGTTTATCGAGGAACTGAGGCGGCGGGGGGTGTATGTCATCCCTGCGGAAAATGAGGTGCTGGACGGCATACGCAAGACCGGAAGCCTGTTTCACCGCAGAAAAATTCTGGTCAGTGAAGCCTGTGCCGGCCTGCTGGACGAACTGGGCACCTATTTGTGGGACGAGAAGGCGGGCCAGCGGGGGGATGAGAAGCCCCTGAAGGAGCGGGACCACGGGCCGGACGCCCTGCGCTATTACATCAATTCACTGCCGGACTGGAGGTTCGAGTAAGTGTCCAGACGCAATAAAAGCCGCCCCAGGGGCGCACAACCAAATACCGAGGCGGTGAGCGTACAAGACGCATTTTCCAACCCGCTGTTCCGGCTGGGCTATGGCTCCCAGTCGCCGCTGGAGGCCACAGAGTATCCGCTGACCCGGATGACGGACAACTACGCCCTGCTCAACTCCCTCTACCGGGACAACTGGGTAGTACAGAACGTGGTGGGCATCATCCCGGACGACATGACAAAGAAGTGGTTTGCTCTCGCCGGAGCGGTGGGGCCGGAGCACCTGAAGGAACTGGATCGCGTTCAGCGCGTGACGGCGCTCCGGGAGCGGGTCAACGAGGGACTGCGGTGGGGCAGGCTGTACGGCGGCGCCGCCGGACTTATCATGATCCGCGGACAGGAGGGGATGCTGGGCCAGCCGCTGGAGCTGGAGAGCATTTACCCCGGTACCTTCCAAGGGCTTTACATACTCGACCGCTGGCAGGGCGTGGTACCCGGTATGGAACTGGTATTCGAGGGCGGAGAGCCGGTGCCCGCCTATTACTCCATCACCGACGCCAGGGGGAACACGGTGGCGAAGGTGCACCACTCAAGGCTGGTGCGGTTCACCGGCCGCGACCTGCCCTTCCTGGAGCGGGTGGCGGAGCTGTACTGGGGAGAGTCCGAGGTGGAGGCCCTATACAATGATGTGGTTAAGCATGACAACGTGGCCGCCAACATGGCCGCGCTCACCTTCCGGGCCAACGTGGACACCATGGAGGTGCAGAACCTGGACCAGCTCTTTTCCGTTACGTCCGGGGAGCAGCAGAGGCGGTTCTGGAATGTGATGCAGGCCCAAAGCGTGATGAAGTCCAATTTCGGCATGCAGTTGGTCAACCGGGGCGACCAGATTAAGAATACCCAGTACACCTTCACCGGGCTCCAGGAGGTCTACAACTCCATGTGCCTCGACCTGTCCGGCGCGTCCCGGATTCCGGTGACCAAGCTGTTCGGACGCTCCCCGGCGGGGATGAACGCCACCGGGGAGAGCGACCTTCGGAACTACTATGACTACGTGGACACGCTGCGGGAGGCCAAGCTTCGGCCCATTCTGGAAAAGCTGCTGCCGGTCCTGGCCATGTCAGCCTGGGGGGCGGTACCCGACGGGCTGGACATCACTTTCCCGCCCCTGTGGACTCCCACGGCGGCCGAGGTGGCGGAGATCGCGCTGAAAAAGGCCCAGGCCATCCGGGATACCTTTCAGGCGGGGCTGCTCAACGTGGACACGGCCCAGAAGGAACTCAAGAAGCTGGCGGACGAGACCGACCTGTTTGGGAGCATCACCGACGAGGAGATCGCGGCCAACGCCGGGAAAACCTACCAGGATGTGACCGCCCTGCGCGACCCGCTGGCTGGGATGGGGTATGGAGGAGAGGTATCTGCCCCTTTTGAGTCAATTGCACAGGACGCGGCAGTGATGGATTATCCTGGTCAGCCGAGAGAGAAAAACGGCCGTTTTTCCGAAGGAAAAATGTTGACTGAGGGAATCAAAAGTGGTAAGATTCCCCTCCTGGACAGAACCGTTGGAAGAAACCAAACTGTAACAGCAATGGGACAGGACGGCTCTATGGAACGGTATAAGCTGGCGCCGGGCAGTAAAATTACAGATGCGTACATCTTTGCGGGCGGGCCTGGACAGAAGCCAATAAGTGTAGCTCATTTTTTGGAGGGCAAAACAGGAATCCCAGCGTCACAGTGGAGGAAGGCACAGGGGCACGGAGTTGTGCTTAATGCTGGGACCCAAAAGGGAGCTGTTCTCCATTGGTTCGAGGCAAATGGAGAGATGTATAGCGTAAAAGTGGTGAAATGGGAATGAAAGTCAGGTTTCTTGGCGAGAGCGACCCGCTTATGCTCATGCATGGAAAGGTATATGATGTGACAGCGGTAGAGAACGGATGGTACAGAATTGTAGACGAGGACAGCGAAGAGAATCCTTATGAGGACATCCCAAGCGGGTATCTCTATCCGCCGGAATTGTTCGAAATTGTGGAGGAATAAATGCCGTCACTGAACCGCACCCCCAATGAAAAGGAGCTAGAAAAGCTAGTCTCCATCTATCTAAGAGCGGAGACCGCCATCATCAACGAGTTTGGGCGGCTTCGCTCCCAGGGCCTGGTGGATTACCACGCTGTGGCCGCCCTGGAGCGGGTGCAGGCCATCCTCCGGCAGATGGAATCAGACTGCTGGGAATACGTCCCAAAGATGATTGAAAAGCAGTTCTATGTCCGGGTGCCAGAGGCCCGGAAGGCCCTGGAGGTGCCGGAGACGGCGGCCAAGCACGCCGCAGGCTACGCCAACGCGGCCGTGCTCACGGGTGAGCAGCACGCCATTGTGGACCGGCTGGCGGCAAACTTGATGGGGGAGATAACCGACGCCTCCATGACTGTGATGGCTACCCTGCAATCCGCCCTGTTTGGCCGCGTGGAGCCGGACGTATACCGCCGGGTAGGGCTGGAACAGGTGGCGGCGCAGCAGGCCGCAGGACGCGGCGTGAACGCCTCAGTGCCCGCCTTTGTGCAGGCGCTCCGGCGGGAGGGCGTTCGGGCCTTTACCGACAAGGCGGGGCGGGACTGGAGCCTGCATACCTACTGCACGATGGTCTCCCGAACCACCTCCCGGCAGGCGGAGGTGCTGGCGGTGCTCACCGCCGATCCCGAGCACGACCTGTATATGATCTCCAGCCACGGCACTACCTGCGCCCTGTGCGCGCCCTACGAGGGCCGGGTGTACTCCCGCAGCGGCACAGACCCGGACTTCCCGCCCTTGGCGGCGGCGTTCGGGAAGGTAGACCCGGCAGGGCCGGACACACTGGCAAACACCTGGCTGAACATACACCCCAACTGCCTCCATGTGCTGCTGCCCTGGACGGCGGCGGGCCGGACAGATGAGGAGATCCAAAAAATAAAGGATTTCTCCAACCCCAGCAAGAACCCGTTCAGCCGAGACCCGCGGTCGGAGAGCCAGATTGCGGCTTACCGCAAAAAAGAGCGGGCCCGGGCCCAATGGCTGGCGGATTACCGCCAGTGGGAGCGCTACCGGGTGACGCTGGGGGACCGGGTGCCCGGGAGATTTGAGATCTTCCTGCATCAGAAGCGGGAGGACGGAGAGCGGTACCGTCTGTGGCGATTGGATTACCGCAGGAGGGCCGAGCTTTTAGAGCATCCAGAGCGGGCACTTCCCGGAGCAGACAAAGCCAGCGCCGCAGACGCCAAATTTACAGGGTATTTTTTTAACCCGGAAAACCCAAAGGGTTTGGCAAAAGGGCGTGCATTTTCATCGCATTTAGGGTATAATGTAGAAAACTGGCAGATTATGCGCGATGAAATATTAGAAGCGGCAAAAATGTATCCTGTTACATATCGAAGTTCAAGCATTTATGGGAAATTATATTCTCAGCTTGTCATCCTTCAAGGAGTAAACAACAAACCTGCGAATGTGCTTCTAGGCTGGATTGTCAAACCGGATGGCTCGACCTGGTTGACAACGGCCCACATGGAGGAATTTTAATGGCAAAGTATCAGCAATATGAATCTGTTTTGCTTAGAGATGGCCAAATCGGCACAATTGTGGAGGTATTTGAGCCGGATTTTTACCTTGTGGATATCGGGCATTCTCCAAAAGACTGGGATAACATTGATATCACAGAGGCGGATATCTTAAGGAAGGCTACTAAGGAGGAGCTGGAGCGGGAGTATCAAGAATCCATGCGGCAGCTAAGGGAACAGGGAATTTTGGAGTGAAGGAAAATGACAGAGCAAGTGATACGGGCCATTGAGGCCGCGCTCAAGCGTGGACTGCGGGTGGAGTTGCTGCTGGACAAGGATGGAACCATCAAGGTGCAGACGGTATCCCGCAAGAAACTGAATATTGTTCCCACGCCCTGAATGGTGGGCGGGAAGAGCTGAATGGAGCTGACAGGAGAAATCCTGCCGGCTCCTTTTTTATTTGCAAAGTGAGGTGACGGCATGACCTATCTGGAACTGCTGCAAAGGGCACTGGCCGAGGAGATCGAGGCCACGCGGCTGTATCTGGCCTGTATGGCCCTGGCACCGCGGGAGGATCTGGGGGTGCTGCTGGAGATCAACAAGGACGAGACCGACCATGTGGCGCTGATTTCCTCCCTGATCTCCCGGCAGACCGGCCGGGACGCGGACTATGCCGCAATGGTGCCGGGGGTGGACTGATGGCGGTTGCGTACTATGGCTCCCATATCTCGGAGCACCTGGTCAAGACGCCGGAGGGATACCTGATCTGCTACGATGTGCCGATCAACCGGACCGGCACGCAGATGTATACGGCGGGAGAACTGGGGCTGGAAGGAGAACCGGAGCGGCCAGTGACCGTCTACCGCCTGGAGGAGGACGTGTTCTCTCCGGCGGCGCTGGCCAGCCTGGAGGGAAAGGACATCACCAGGGGGCACCCGGCGGAGATGCTGGCTGCGGAGAACCAGGCTTCTTACTCCAAGGGGCACCTGGAGCATGTGCGCCGGGATGGGGACAACACCGTGGCCGACCTGATTATCAAGGACCCCGGACTGGCTTCCGACGTGGAAAGCGGCGTGCTGAGGGAGGTCTCCTGCGGCTATTATTGCAGGTTTGAACCATACCTGGACGGATACCGGCAGACGAACCTGGTGGGCAATCACGTGGCGGTTGTGCCGAGAGGCAGGGCGGGCCACAGTGTTGCAATAAAAGACCACGCCGCCGGAAAGGCGGAGAAAGGACTGAAACGAATGAAAAAAGAGACCAAAGAGGCGCTCTACCGGTTCTTCGGCCTGGCGGCAAATGACGCTGCACCGGAGGAGCTGGAGCAGTTGACCCGCGATGTGAGTACGGTCGCCACTGCGCTGGACGCCGAACCCGCCGCAAAGGCGCCGGAGGCGGAACCCGCTGGTGATGCAGCCCAGGCTTCTGACGAGATGGTGGAGCGCGCCCCCAAGGGCGACGACATCGGGAGCAAGCTGGACCGCATTCTGGAGATGCTGGAGGCGAAGGCCCGGGGAGGCCGGGGAGAGCGCCCCCTCCACGATGAAGAGGACCTGGACGACCTGATTGAGAAGCTGGCCGGAGAGGAGACGGTGGCGAAGGAGAAGGCGGTCACTATCCCCGCCGAAGAAATGGCGGACCAGTTGATGGAGCCCGGTACACGGGATGCGGCTGTGGCCCTGCTCAAGAAGGTGCGCCCCGCTGTGGCGGCCATCCAGAACCGGGCCGAGCGCGCCCGCGTGGTGGATGCGCTGCTCTCCACCATCCAGGGTCCCGATGTGATGAGCGGGATTGTTCAGGCCGCCCGGGACAGCGCACAGAAGGCCGCCGACACGGCCAGGCGCACCAGCTATGAGACTGCCTGCGCCGAGGCGCAGGCCGCCTATGCAGCCCGTAATCCCCACAAGGCGGGGAAGGAGGGGGAATGATGCCCCTTCGTCCTCAGACCATTGGCCGGGATATGTCCCATGGCTTTTCCGGCAGCTATGCCAGACAGCCGGATATGATCGTCACCACCGCCCCTTTGGGCGGAGCGGAGGACACACCCTTCGGGATGCCCCTGGTACGGGGGCAGAAGGGCGAGGTGATCCCCATGGGGGCTGGAAACACCGGAAACCAGTTCATCGGCGTGGCCGGCCGGGAGGTCAAGTCCGCGTCCGAGTTTTACAGCCAGAATGAGGGGCGGTACGGCCCGGGAGAACCAGTCTCCGTATTCCAGCGAGGGTGCATCAACGTAAGGTGCCGGAAGGGCGCTCCGGCGGTGGATGGAACAGTCTATGTCCGGGTAACTGCCAGCGGAGGCTATCAGCCGGGCGACTTCGAGGCGGAGGCGGACGGGGAAAACACTGTGGCGCTGGTCAACGCCCAGTGGGGCGGCCCGGCGGACGGGAATGGCGTGGCCGAGCTGCGCATTGCCTATGTGGGGCCAGTGCCCGCAGCGCAGGGCACTGCGGGGCCTCAGGGCCCCAAAGGGGACCCCGGCCCACAGGGGGAACCGGGACCGCAAGGGGAAACTGGGCCGCAGGGGCCCGCAGGACCGGAAGGCCCCAAAGGGCCAAAGGGTGACCAGGGGCCGGCCGGGCCGTCGTATACACTGCCCGCTGCCGCCGCAGCCACCCTTGGAGGCGTGAAGCAGATGGCCGCCATTGCGGACCTGAGCGCAGCCCCCACGCAGCAGGATTTCAACAACCTATTGGCCGCGCTCCGCACCGCGGGGATGCTGGCTACATCGTAAGGAGTGAATATTATGGGACTCAACCCCCAGGTGATCGGCAAGGAAATGCCCCACGGGTTTGCGGGCTGTTACGCCCGGCAGCCTGACATGATTGTAAACACGCGCCCCGCCGGAGGCGGCGCGCCCATTCCCTTCGGCACGCCGCTGAAATACGACGGAGCAGAGGTAGTCCCCATGGGAGCAGCCGCAACCGCGGCCCAGTTTGTGGGCGTGGCTGGAGCTGAGATCAAGAGCGCGCTCACCTATCTGGACCAGAGTCAGGGCCAGTATGCCCCTGGCGAGCCGGTGAGCGTCTTCCAGCGCGGGGCCATCAATGTGAAGTGCCAGCGCGGCACTCCCGCTCTGGGCGGCGCGGTCTATGTCCGCATCACCGCTAACGGCAGCTTTTCCACCGCCGCTGTGGGAGGCTTTGAGGCAGAGGACGACAGCGGCAAGGTGGTGCAGCTCACCAATTGCCAGTGGGCAGGGCCCGCCGATGCCAACGGTGTCGCGGAGCTGCGTATCCTGACCATGAACAACGCCTGATAGGAGGGACATAGAATGAGCTTTCAGAATGTAGGAACCTACAATGCGGGGGTGTTTACCCCCAAGGCGGCCGGTCCCGCCCCCGTGGGAGGCGTGCCCGTCATGGACGCCGACGGCATCGCCTCTGGGGGCGCCTTTCTAGTGAGTGAGCTGGAGAAGCGCGACCCCCTGATCCGCAAGCCACTGACCAGCTTTACCTATCCCAGGGACATCGTGATCCAGACCGGCGGCGGCTGGGTGGACTACGTGTCCGCCATGAGCGTGGCCTATGGTATCACCGGCGGCGCGGTTAACAGCCCCGTGACGGCCGGCGGCGCCAACGGCATCCCCGTGGTGCAGGCCAGTGTGGACAAGGGGGTATACAAGGCCCACGTGTTCGCCGCCGCCCTGCGGGTGATGTTCCAGGATATGCAGCGGGCCAACTACATCGGCCGCAGCCTGGACAACCTGCTCCAGGACGGCGTGAGAATGGCCTACGACAAGCACATGGACGCCAATGGTTATGTGGGTATCGGGGACTACGGGACCACCGGCCTGGTCAACAACCCAGACGCCACCGAGACCACCGCCGTCAACGGCGCAAAGGGCACCGCCACCTGGGCCACCAAGACCCCACAGGAAATCCTCAAGGACGTGAACGACGCCATTACCTCTGTGTGGGCCGCAAACGAGTACGACGAGACTGCCGTGCCCAACCACATCCTCATTCCCTATGAGCAGTACAACTACATCCTCACCACTATGGTTACCGACCTGGCCACCGAGACCATCTATGACTTCCTGCTGAAGAACAACGCGTCGGCCAAGAACGGCGGCTCCCTCTTCATCGGGGCCACCCGGTGGTGCAAGGGCGCGGGTACCGGGGACAAGGACCGGATGGTGGTCTATGTGAACCACGAGCGCTTCGTCAAGATGGACGAGCTGGTGCCCATGAGCCGCATTATGTCCGCCCCTAACGTGGCCAATGTGTGCTACGACACCGCCTACATGGCCAACCTCTCCGAGGTGCAGATCTTCTACCCCACCTCTATCCTGTACGTGGACGGCATCTGAGGAGGGCGCGCATGTTTGTACTGAGCAAACGGAACATTGTCATTCCCGCCCCGGACGGCTCTGCTGCCGTCCGGCTGCGGGCTGGCATGATGGAGACTGTGCCCGGCTGGGCAGCTGAGACGGACTATTTCCGGGCCCTTGTCAGAGATGGAAAAGTTGTGCCCTCCGGCACTTCCGACAGGGAGGGACAGAAAGCGGCGGAGAAAAAGGTAAAGACCCGACGGGGCGCGGAGACCACCGAGGAATAGGAGGCGGGAGTCATGTTCTACTGGGGCCAGCCGCAATTTTACGGTGTGCGGGCCGCGGCGGCCAACCTTGGCAACAGCGCGGGGAATTACACGGCAGAGCAATTCCAGGAGGATTTCCCGCAGTTCTTTACTGGGTTGGGGGAGAGCTTGCTGCCCAGGACCATGCTGGATGAGTTCATCCGGCAGGCCAATGCTGCCATCCAGCCGGACAAGTGGCTGGACGGATGGCGGTACGCCGCAGGGCTGTATACGGCCCACTATGCCACGCTCTACCTGAAAACCTACGCGCCCTCCAGCGAGACGCCCGGGCAGGCCGCGGCCACCGGGGCGCTGGTGGGGGTGGTGGCCTCGGCCAAGCTGGGGCAGGACAGCGTCACTTATGACACAGACGCCCTCACGAAAGCGACGGAGGACTGGGGCGACCTGAACGCCACCCAATACGGGCAGCTTCTGGCCACAAAGGCCAGGCTGGTGGGCATGGGAGGGAGTTATGTCTTATGAATTTCCGCGACTGGTACACCGATACCGTGGACATCTGGCGGGTGGTTCCGGTACAGGATGGGAGCTTGACACGCCACGAGCGGAGAGAGCTGTACCGGAATATCCCTTGCCGCCTCTATCAGGTGGAAGCGCCGGAGATCCGCATGAGCCAGGACGCGGCATCAGCAGACCAAAAGGACTGGCTCCAGTGTGACAACGAAGTGGACATCCAGGCGGGTGACGAGCTCATCATTCACCGGGGGGCGGTTCTCGGCAAGAGCATCCCGGACATACGCGCCTTTGCCTCCGGCCCCAACCACTTTTTTGAGCCCTTCGGGGCTATCATGCCGGGACTGGCCCACCAGGAAATCCGTCTGCTCCAGCAGGAGCGGGTGAAAGGCGGTGTGGAAGATGAACCTGGAGGAGCGCATAAGGCAGCTCAGACAGGCTAAGACGCAAATTCCGGGTATTCTGGCGCGGGCCGGAATGAATGCTGCCCTACGGGCCGTGGAAAAGGCAGTGGAGGAGACGCCGCCCACCGTCAACAGTCTGCGCGGAACCAACACCCGCACCGGAGAGATGAAGCAGCACTGGGTGACCGACAGCCGTCCCAGACCGGTACGGCAGGGGGACAGCTATGTGTCGGAGCTCAACAACGACAAGCAGTACGCCTCCTTTGTCAACGACGGGCACCGGATGGACCGCCACTTTGTGCCTGGGCTGGTCATCAATCCGGGCTCCGGGCTGCTGGAATTTAACCCAGACGGAACGGGCGGTATCGTGGTAGGTACCCGGACGGCCTATGTCCCCGGCCTGTTCATAGTAGACAAGGCGGTGGAGGAGTACCGCCGGGTACTGCGGGAGGAGCTGAAGGGATTGGAGGAGCTGATGGGATGAACCTGACTGTAACCACCATCGCCAAATCCTTGGCGGACTACCTGGCCCCCTGCTTCCCAAGTGTGGCCTTCTACGAAGACCCCAACCAGCAGGGCAGTATTCCGCCCTGCATGTTTCTCCAGACCCGCTACAACTACCTGACCCTGGAGACGGGCGGGTTCTGGCGGCGGAGGATGGGGCTTGACCTCACCTATCTGGAGGACTACAACCGCCCGGATTTGCAGCAGAGGTACCAGCGGGCAGGGGAGACCCTGGATCTGCTGATGGAGACCTTCCCCTACTCCGACGGGGAGACGGCGGGAACCATCCTGCTGCGGGCCCATGAACGGGAATGGCGCGTAGATCTGGACGCCCTGCACTATCGCTTCGAGCTTCTGGAGCGGGTGAGCATCCCGGAGGAGTATGTCAAGATGCAGACGATGGACTACGACGAGGAGGTCAAAAATTGAGCGCCAAAAAATTCAAGCGCGAGGTTCTTTTGAGGGCCCCCCGCTTTGCCAAGTACCAGCAGGACTTCCTCGGGGCAGTCCTGCGCAAGAGTGAGTACACCATCGCCGAGGCCGAGAGGGCGGTCAAGGCATTCTTCAAAGACAAGGAGCGTGATTGACATGGCAGGAGGCACCTGGACGAACCAGAACAAGATTCGGCCCGGCGTATACATCCGGTTTACCTCGGACCGGGGGCTGGGGCTCACGGTCAGCGACCGGGGCGTGGTAGCCATCGCGGAGGCCATGAGCTGGGGCCCGGTGGAGACGGTGCAGGAGATCGAGGCCGGGGCCAATATGACCCCCTACACCGGGTATGACATCACCAATCCCAAGAACCGGTTCCTCAACGAGATCTTCAAGGGCACCAACCGGACGGCGGCCCCCAATAAGCTGCTGCTCTACCGCCTGGGGGCCACCGGGCAGAAGCAGGCAAGCGCAGAGGTTTCGCCCCTGACGGCCACCGCAAAGTATCCCGGGGTTCGGGGCAACGATATCTCCATCGTCATTACCGAGCTGACTGACCCGGAGGATGCTTTCGCCGTGTCCACGGTGGTGGGCGGGGAGATTGTGGACCAGCAGACCGCAAAGACGGTGGAGGAGCTATCCGCCAACGACTGGGTGGCCTGGAGTGGTACCGGAGCCCTGGCCGCCACGGTGGGAAAGGCGCTCTCCGGCGGCGCCGATGGTTCTCCCGCATCCGCCGATTACACCGACTTCCTGGCAGCCATCGAACCCTACAAGTTCGACGTGCTCATTTACGACGGCACCGACACCACCGTGCAGGACGCGATGGTGGCCTTTGTGAAGCGCCTGGCGGCGGAGGAGGGGGCTTATACCCAACTGGTGGCCGCGGGGCTCACCAACCCGGACGACCGCTTTGTGGTCAACATCATGAGCGGCGTTGTGCTCAGCGACGGCACCGCCCTCACCCCCCAGCAGGTGACCTGGTGGGCCGGCGGGGCCCTGGCTGGGGCCCAGTATAACGAGTCCCTGACCTACGCCGCCTATCCCAACGCGGTGGACGTGTCCCCCAAGCTGACCAACTCCGGGTACATCGACGCCCTGACTGCCGGCCAGTTTGTCCTCTTTGCCGACGACGGGGTGGTGAAGGTGGAGCAGGATATCAACTCTCTGGTGACCTATACCACCGATATCACCGGGCCCTATCACAAGAACCGGGTGATCCGGCTGCTGAACACCATCGCCAACGACATCTATCAGCAGTTCTCCGATGGCTACATCGGCGTGGTCAACAACAACGAGCAGGGCCGCATGATGTTCAAGAGCGCCATCGTGGGGTATCTGCTGGACATCCAGGCCAATAACGGCATTCAGAACTTTGAGGCCGAGGACGTGACCGTAGAGCCCGGCGAGGCCATTGACGCCATTGTGGTCAACCTGGCGATCCAGCCGGTGGACAGCGTGGAGAAGATCTACGTCACCATCACCGTGAATTGAGGGAGGTGTGAATATGGCTTATCTGCTGGCAAAAGACACCGTCACCGGCGCGGAGGGCTCCGTGGTAGTTACCAAAGAAGGCCGGAACTATGTGGTGGCCGGTATGCGGAACATCACCACCAATGCGGAAATCCAGAGCAGCGATATGCGGGTCATTGGCACCCGCACCATCCAGGACAAGCCCAACGGGGCCAAGCTGACGGGGACCGGCAACATCTACTACGGCACCAACCTGTGGACGGACATGGTGCTCCAGTACATCCATACGGGCGTTATGCCGGAGTTTGATATTCAGATTACCAACTCCGATTCCGCTTCGGCGACACTGGGCTCCCAGGTTATGGCCTATTACGGATGCCACCTGACCGGCACCGTGCCCCTCTCCGTTCTGAACAGTGAGGAGACCATGCTGAACTATGACTTCAACTTCGCCTACACCCGCGTGGCACGGCTCCAGGCGTTCAACGATCCGGCCCAACTGGGTAATTAAGGAGGAACCGATATGAGTAAGCTTTCCGCATTTCTGCATCCCGTCACTACCTCGGAGGAGAAGGAGGTTGTCATCTCCAACCGCTTTCAGGACGAAAGTGGCCAGCCCGTGCCCTTCAAGATCCGGGCGCTGACCCAGGAGGAGAACGACGCCATCACCCGGCAGGCCACCCGCCGCCGGAAGGAGGGCGGACAGACAATCGAGCAGTTGGACAGTGTGGATTTCACCCGCCGCATGGTGGTGGCCGCCACGGTGGAACCCGACTTTTCCAGCAAGGAGCTGTGCGACGGGTGCGGCGTCCTGGACCCGCTGCTGGTGCCCGGTAAATTGCTGCTGTCCGGCGAGTATGCCCGGCTGGTCAAGGAGATTACGAAGCTGTCCGGCTTTGCGGAGCAGGAGGATGAGGTAAAAAACTGATGGACGGGGCCGGCTGGGACACGGAGATGCTGGTGGCATATTACTGCTTCGTGAACCTCGGCTGGGCCCCGTCCCGGTATGACGCCCTCCCGTCCAGGGAGAAACGGCTGGTGACCGAGTTCGCCCTGAAAAGCATGAGAGACCAGAAGGAAGCCCAAGACCGGGCGAATCGGAGGTGAGAGCATGGCCGCAATTCGAGAAACCCTGATTCTGGAGGATAAATTCACGTCCACCATGACCCAGTGCTTACAGGTAGCGCAGAGGATGGCAAACATGCTGGACGATGTGCGGGCTTCCACGATGAATGTGGAAACCGCCGCTGCGGCCACAGCTGTACAGATGCAAGAACTTGCGGGGAAGATGACGCAGACCAACAGCCGGGGGACATCCCTGCTTGGTACGATCCGCAACCTCGCAGGCACCTTCTTGGGTATGCAGTCCGTCCGCTGGCTGGTAAACACCTCCGACCAGCTCACCAGCATCAACGCCCGGTTGCGGCTCATGACCGGCAGCGCCGAGGCGGCGGCCGCAGCCCAGGAGGAGATTTATCAGGCGGCCATGCGCAGCCGTGGAGCCTACGCCGATATGGCGGACTTTGTTTCCCAGCTCGGCACGGTAGCCGGGAACGCATTTACAGGAACGGACGAGCTGGTGGCTTTCGCCGAGCAGATTCAAAAGCAGATGGCTATCTCCGGGGCCTCCGGTGCGTCTGCCCAGGCCGCGCTGGTGCAGCTTACCCAGGGCCTGGCCTCCGGCACCCTGCGGGGCGAGGAGCTCAATTCGGTGCTGGAGCAGACCCCCATGATTGCCCAGACCATCGCGGAGTATATGGGCGTCACCACCGGGGAGATGCGGGAGCTGGCCAGCGAGGGAAAGGTCACCGCGGAGGTGGTCAAGAACGCCATGCTTGGGGCGGCGGAGGAGACCAACGCCCAGTTTGAGCAGATGCCCATGACCTGGGCGCAGGTGTGGACGATGTTCCAGAACGTCGCCATTCAGGCCCTTGACCCGGTGCTGGATGCAATCTCCTGGCTGGCAAATAATATCGACCTAGTGGGTCCCATTGTCCTGGGCCTGGGTGCTGCGTTCGGCGTGTTCCTTCTGGCAGCCAACTGGACCAACATTTGCACGGCGGCGACTACGGCCTTGACAACCGCACAGAAGATGCTTGGGGCGGTCATGGCGACCACCTGGGGGCTGCCGCTTATCATCATTGCGCTGGTGATCGGGGCCATTTACGCAGTGACGGCGGCGGTGAATCACTTCGCCGGGACCAGTGTGTCGGCCACCGGAATTATTGCCGGAGTGGTTATGACAGCCCTGGCCGTTGTAGGAAACCTATTTGTTGCATTGTTCAATTTGCTTACCGATGGATGGGTACTTATTTACAACCTGATTGCCGCAGTGGCAAATTTTATCGGAAACGTGTTTACTGACCCTGTAGGCTCGGTAGCCCGCCTGTTTTTTGACCTGGCGGATACGGTGCTGGGGGTTCTCCAGGCTATTGCGTCGGCGATTGACACTGTTTTTGGGCTCAACTTGGCTGGAGCGGTACAGGGATGGCGTGACAGTTTGGGTGGATGGGTAGACAAGACTTTTGGGCAGGGAACCGAAGTAATGGCAAAGCTTAACGCCAATGACCTGCATTTAGGAAGGTTCGAGTATGGGGCGGCCTTTGGCACGGGCTATAACTGGGGAGCCAATCTGTTCAGCGGAAATGGGAACGACGCCGTTGGCGCGGCTCTTTCCGGCGTGCCCTACGACGAGCTCTCCGGCCAGTTGGGTGATATCGCCGGGAGCGTAGGGAGCATCGAGAAGTCGGTCAAGATGAGCGACGAGGACATCAAATCCCTGGTGGACGTGGCGGAGCGGCGGTATGTGAACAACGTCAACCTGACGGCGCAGACTCCGGTGATCACGGTCAACGGAGCCAACACCGGGCGGACCGCCGCCGACCGCCAGAGCCTCGCCAATGCCATCCGGGACATTCTGATCGAGCAGACCGCCTCCGGCTCCACGCGCAGCACGGCGCGGCCCGCAAGCGGATAAGAAAAGAGGAGGCCGGTATGTCCGTCAATAACTTCGGATTGTTTTTCACGCGGGACGGTACGGTCATCCGCCTGCCGGTGAACCCGGAAAAGCTGCCCGTGGCCCGGGACAACGACAACAGCGAATACAACGTGCTGGGCATCGGCCCCATCATGATCCCCCGCATACCCAAGCTGCGGGAGGTGACCATTTCCTCCTTTTTCCCCGGGCGGGAGTTCTCTAGAAGCAATCAATGGGGCGCCTTCCACCCGCCTGAGTATTACATCCAGTTCTTTGAGAGCGCCATGAACGACAAGGCGCCCATCATCTACACCCCTGTGCGGTACTATGAGAACGGGGAGCCATTCATGACTGGCGACACCGGCTTTGAAGTGCTGGTCACCCAGTTCAACACCGAGGAGCGCGGAGGGGAGACCGGCGATTTTTACTACGATCTGACTCTGACCGAGTATCGGGATTATACCCCGCAGTCTCTTTCTGCACAGAGCGGCCGGCAGCCCGCGGGGATGCCGGTGGAAGTCACAGCGGAACCCTCCCGCACAATCCCGCAAGGACAGCTTTATGCCGGTGCGGCGTGCATTGCCAACGGCTCCTATTTTTACACCAGCTACGGGGATGAGCCCCACAGCACGGCCTCCGGACGGAGGGTATTGGTGTCCCGGATTGTAGATGCCACCCGCCCCGCCAGCGTCCACATCACAGACGAGGCCGGGAATCCCCTGGGCTGGATAGACAAAAACGCCCTCCAGGTGGTGAGCGATACGTGAAGACAGAGCTGATTATTGCCAACAAGTCCGGCGGAAAGATGTGGGAGATATCCAACTCCGTGCCGGAGGTTACCTGGAGCACGGAACGCACCGGTTCGCCGGGCACACTGAAATTCAATGTACTGAAAGCCGGGGATCTGAGCTTCGCCGAGGGCGATATCGTCCGGTTCTCGGCGGACGGCCAGCTCCAGTTCTACGGCTGGGTATTCACCAAGAGCAAGGACCGCTGGGGGGAGATTCAGGTCACATGCTACGACCGCATCCGCTATCTGAAGGCCAACGCATCCTATAACTTTGAGGCGCAGACCGCCGGGGATATGCTCCGGCAGATCGCCGCCGACCTCCAGATTGACGTGGGGCAGGTAGCGGATACGGGGTACGCTATCCCGGACTTCTATAAGGAGGACGAGAGCTGCCTGGATATCCTGGGGGAAGCCATCCAACAGACCCTGCTCAACACCGGGAACATCTATGTACTGTTCGATGATGGAAACGGACTGGCCCTCCGGCAGCCCCGGGATATGGTCTCCAACGTGGTCATCGGCGACATGTCCCTGCTGACCGACTACACCTACAAGACCGACATCGACGAGCAGACCTACAACCACGTCAAACTGGCCCGGCCCAACGAGGAGACCGGCAGGGCGGATGTGTTCGTAGCGGAGGACAGCGCCACAATTGGACAGTGGGGCATGCTCCAGCTCTACCAGACGGTGGATGGTACCATGAATGACGCGCAGGTACAGGCCCAGGCCCGGGCCACCTTGTCGTGCTATAACCGCCGGATGCGGACGTTGAAGGTATCCTCCCTGGGGGTGCCCGGCCTGCGGGCGGGACAGATGGTGCTCATGAAGGTGCAGGGTCTTGGGGATATCAATCTCGACCAATACGTCCTTTTGGAGAAGGTGACCCACACCTGGGCAAATGACGACCACACAATGGAGTTTGAAACCCTGGGGCTGGAACATGTGTAAGAGGTGAGTGCGTGGATCTGAAAGATGTTCTGTACCAGATGATGCAGGAGAACACCGCCGCCGGGCAGCCAACAGACCTGCGGGTGGGCACGGTGACCAGAGAAGAACCGCTGGAGATTACCATTAACCCTGCCACATCTCCCCTGAGACGGAGGCAGCTCTGCCTCACTGAGCCGGTGATTGAGAAGAAAATCCCGGTGCTGGCCCACAGGCACCGGATTCAGACCCTCTCCCACACCCATGCCAACTCGGCGGGCACCACCACCACGGGACTGGACGGCTCCTACCTGGGGGAATACGCTCTGGTTTCTGAGGGAGCGGACGCCGCCCTGCAGGGGGAGGACATTGTGTGCTGGGAGGACGGGAAGAAGCTGCCTGTCAAGGACGGTTTTATTATCCTGAACCGCAGGCTGGAGGAGGGGGACAGAGTGCTCCTGCTGCGGGTACAGCACGGGCAGAAGTTCATCGTCCTGTCCCGGATTTTTGAGGAGGAAGCCTGATGCCGACTTTGCCTACATCCGCTATCGACCTGTCCGCCGGGGTGTCCTTCGTCTCCCAGCCCTCCAGGACGTGGTATATCAACAAGGAAACCAGCCGCATCCAGGGGGATTGCGACGGCTGGCAGTCCGTCCGCCAGGCCGTGGAAGTCATTCTCAACATGGAGCGGTTCCGCTGGCAGATTTATTCCCCCTACTCCGGGATGCAGTGGGATGGGCTCATCGGGCAGGACCCGGGGTATGTGGCCTCGGAACTTCAGCGGCGTATCACCGAGGCGCTGAAAATGGACGACCGGGTGCGGGGGATCTCCGGCTTTACGTATGCCGTGGAAGGGGATATGTTGAGGGCCTCCCTCACCGTGAACACAGTATATGGAGAGATGCAGACCAATGTGGAGGTGGATATCACTTGATTGACTTTACTCAAGAGACCTATGCCAGCCTCCGTCAGGAGATGCTGGACCGGGTGCCCGATACTTATGACAAGCGGGACACGGCCCCCATCCCCACGGCCATCTCCCCGGCGGCCTACACCCTGGCGGGGTTCTACCTCACTCTGGACCGGGTGCAGCGGGCGGCCTTCGTGCAGACGGCTGTGGGGGATTCCCTGGATATGCTGGCTGTGATTGGCGGCCTGACCCGATATCCGGCCTCCGCCGCGGTACGCCTGGGCGTGTTCAATACCTCTGTGCCCATTGGAGCCCGGTTCTCCACCATCAACGGAGCGGGCTCAATCAACTTTACCGTAACGGCGGCAACCGATACGGGGAACCAGTACCAGCTTACCGCGGAGACCCCCGGCGCCATCGGAAACGAGTACACCGGGCCCATCCTGCCGATTACCGCCATTCCGGGGCTGACCAGTGCACAGATTACGGATATCCTGGTGCCTGGTGACGACACAGAGACCGACAGCGCATTTCGGGAACGGCTGATTGAGGCGCTCAATAACCGTCCCTTTGGCGGCAATATTGCCGACTACCGCCAGAACGTCCTCGCCATTGACGGCGTGGGCGGGGTGCAGGTATACCCCACCTGGAGCGGCGGTGGCACTGTGAAGCTGTCCGTTCTGGGGGCGGATTTCCTGCCTGCCTCATCCACACTGGTGGAGAAGGTGCAGAATGCCATCGACCCGCCCCCCAACCAGGGGCTGGGGCTGGGCTTGGCCCCTATCGGGGCAAAGGTGACGGCGGTGGCCCCGACAGAGTTGGCGGTGAATGTCTCCGCCACCCTCCTGCTGGCCGCCGGATATGCCATCGGACAGGTGCAGGAACCGGTGGAGCAGGCCATTGAGACATATCTGCGCAGCGTGCGGCAGGGGTGGGACACCAACGTGTCCGCCAACAACGTGTCCTACGCTGCCGATGTGTACGTGGCCAGGGTTACCGCCGCTATCGTGGGGGTGGCCGGCGTGGTCAACGCCACCAACGTGCAGCTCAACGGCGGTACGGCAGATCTCCTCCTGACGGAGACGGGCGAAACCCAGCAGGTGCCCGTGATAGGGACGGTGACGCTGAATGAATCCAATTGAGCTGGATACCAGCCTGCTGTCCCTGCTGCCCCCGTGGTACCGGGAGGTGCTGGACTATCAGCAGATCTGCTTGACCGAACAGCAGCAGTTTGAGGCCCTGGCGGAGGAAATCGTGGGTGTGGCTGACAATTTCTTTTTCCAGACGATGGACGAGAGGGCGGTTGGCATGTGGGAGCAGGTATTCCGAATTGTACCAAACCCACAGGTGGAAAGCCTGGCATTCCGAAGGACCCGCGTGCTCAACCGCATTTCTACCCGTCCGCCCTATACCCTGGGATTCCTCTATCAAAAGCTGGACGAGCTGATTGGGCCGGGTGAATGGAAGGTCACGGTAGACTACCCAAACTACACACTTTATATCGAAAGCGCGGCCCAAAACCAGAACTACGCCACTGAGCTGGCTTTCACCATCAACCGTATCAAACCGGCGCATATCGTGTGGGTCAACGCCCCGTTTGTGCGGACGGGGCTGCTGCTCTCCGAGATAATTTCGTCCGCGCAGAGAATTTATAACTACAGGCTGGGGGCGTGGGAGCTGGGGCGGCTGCCCTTCGCAACCGACGGCCCGGAGGGAGTGATTAAGATGCCTGAGACGCCATCCATCCAGCAGGCCCTCTTGGCCGGTGTGGCGAACTTCGTCAGCGGCGATGTGGCCTCCGCCCGGGTCAACGGAACAGTTGCGATTACCGGACTGACCAAGACCGTGGAGGGGTCGGAGCTGACCGTCACCTATACCATCATGCCGTCCCAGGCCACAGAGATCACCGCCCTGGAACTGCTGGATGCAGAGGGGAATATCCTCACGTCCTCCACCGTGTATATCCCTGTTACCACGAATGTGGTCTTGAAGCACATTATCCCTGTAGCGGAAGGAGTGGTAAGCAATGGCTGAAAATCCGATCAAAACTCCGCTTCCGGCGGACTTGCCGGAGGACTGGACCGGCGGACAGACCGTGGCCCCCACCGGGGCAGAGGTGGGCTTGAGCGAGCAGCACGGCTACAACTACCTCATGGAGCAGGTCAACGCCGCGCAGACGGCCGCTAAAGAGATCGGAGAGGCATTTTCGGGACTGGCGACGCTGGGGCCCGATGGCAAGGTGCCCGCCGGGCAGCTCCCTGACATAGGTGGATTCTATGAGGTGGAGGAGGCGGTGCCTCCGGCCTCCCGGAAGGCAAATACGCTCTATGGCCTGATTCTGGCGGATTATACGGGAGGTGGGCACTAACATGCTTTATGTCTGGAATAAGTATTATATAAAGCACGTAGCGAAGGAAACTGTAACTAGTGACAAGTGGTATATAAGTTTTCCGGTTATACGTTGTTCTGGTTATACACTTGACAATCAAGGTAAATTTTATCCAACTACCACTTTGTCCACACTTGAGGATTCAAGGTACTTGGATCGCATGCCATCAAGCCGAGACGAATATCTCATCGACCATGGTAAATATATCATGTATAACGCGGGCGACGATGGTAGATGGATGGTTACCGATGATTCAAAACTTTATCATAGTGAAGGCTCATTTAGAAGGTACGTCGCAGAGAAAACATACGGGGAGTTAATCCAAACTGTAACCAGCAGAAACGAGGCGGAATATCCTAAAAACGGAGTAAAGGATGGATATTATTATATCTATCAATCCGCAAAACCTGAGATTAGCAGTATAGATGTGCCAGATGCGGCTGTGGTCGGTCAGACAATTGATATTACTTGGGAGTCCGCAGACAGCGCAGAAAACTACAAACTGGAGCGCAGGGTGGATTCCGGAGGCTGGACGCAGGTTTACGCGGGAGTCGCCCTGGTCTATAACGACAGAGCGCAGGCTGAGTGGACAAGTGTGCAGTACCGCGTGTCCGCAAGCATTTCTGGCGTATATGGCGATCCCATATTATCCAAGACCGTGAACATTGTCCCTTCGGATGCATTAAGAATATACATGACAGAAGGCAATATTGGGGAAATCCATGGGGCGATAACGTATACAGCGTTGGCCTTAGACTTGAATAGGCCCATTCAAGTAACAGAGGTTTTTGAAAATACCGACAGCGATTACCAGAGAGAACTGACCTTGAAGTCTGGCGATAGTGTGACTATCCCGGTATCCAGGTTTCCGAGCGCGGCAGGAGGGCAATTCACTGTAAAGGCCGAGCAGGAAAGCATGGATAACTCTTGGATAAGTGAAAACAGACAGTTATCCTACACCAAAACGCCTACCTCAATGCCAGACAGCCCGTACCGGGTAGAGCGGCTACAGGGCAAGGAGTGCGATGTCATGCCGCAGACCTTGGCTGAAGCGGTATTTATGCCGGATGGGAAAAGCGTAGCGGAAACAATTGGTTCCCCCAAAAGCGTGGTAGGTAAACGCACAGGGACATCCCCCGGAGATGGATCATTGGCCACGGTAACCATAAGTCTTCCATTTCGGCCTAAATGTCTAATCTATACGCAAGGAGATACCATGCCAAGCCTAGAGGGTAACGGTTATGGATTTGTATGGATAGATGGTATGAGCAACCCTATTAAATTGCTTAACGTGGATGTAACGATCACCGTGACTGATTTGAGCTGGAGTATGCAATACAAAAGTCAATTGAATCCAACAATATTTGACAACCCAGGTAGGATTTATACATATATTGCATTTGGATAAGGAGCTTGGCATGACAATTATCGAAATCGCAGCCCACCGAGACGGTAGGCATGACCTCCAGAGCCAGAGCTATCGGTGGGGCTGCTGGCTCCCCGGCTACATAGAGGTGCCCGCCCACCTGGAGGTTGCCGTGTGGGCGACCTACGGCTGGTGCGACCTCAAAATTGAGGAGGGTAAGCTGGTGGGCATTACTCCCACTGAGCGGCCTCCCGGGCCGGAGCCGGAACCTGAGCCGTCGCCTCTGGATCGGCTTGAGGCCCTGGAGGAAGCTCTGGCACAGACCGACGAAACCGCTATCACGCTCTTTGAGAGCCAGGCCGAACAGGAATCTATCAACGCACAGCAGGACAATGCGTTGCTGGATATATATGAAATGCTAGGAGGTTAAAAGCAATGGCAGTAAAAGCAATCGCACACAGCTACTGGCGCAGCATCAAACGGGGTGCGCGCACCTTTGAAAGCGTCCTTGACGCCGTAAAGGAGGACGTGCGCACCCTGGCGCGGGCTGATGTGTCCGACGGCGGCATCACACAGGAAGAGTACCAGCAGTACATTGGCGAGAGCTACAAGCCCGCTGACGAAACCGTTTAAACCGGCCAAAGGCCGTAAAAAAGAAAGGACGAATGAACATGATCACCGAACTGAACTTTGCCAAGCTGACCCCGGCCTCCTTCGCGTTGGCCAACGCCAATGATGTGGATGTGGGTGTGGGGCGCTCCATGCTGCTCAACAACATCCGACACGGGCGGGAGGTAGACCACATCATGACGGGGCTCGACCCGGAGTATCTGCCCGACTGGGCGGCCCTCAAGCCCCAGTATGAGGCCCTGGAGCACGGGGGTGTGACCTCCGCTGTCAACGTCTGGCACCGGGTATGCCAGGACAACTATAAGGCGCTGGTGGAGCTGTGGAACGAGAATCCCCGCAACTGCGCCGCCATGGCGAAGCTGGTGGAGAGCGCCGCCGATCCCGGTCCCATCTCTGGCCCGGCCCGCGAGGAGTGGGAAAAGGAGCAGGAGGGCCATGAGTAAATACATAGCAGTCATCACCAGGGCGGCCATCACCCGCACCGCCCTGGTGGAGGCCGGGGGGCGGTCTATGGAGCAGGTCAAGGCCGCCTGCGG
>ERZ1036416.96-NODE-96-length-40900-cov-7.696022_pt1 | contig 40900 bp, 49 predicted proteins | sample MGYA00514219_ERZ1036416 | MGnify/ENA primary metagenome ERZ1036416 (study PRJEB33795, sample SAMN09464945) | human gut metagenome | host: Homo sapiens | place: USA: Stanford, California | collected 2016-11 | study: EMG produced TPA metagenomics assembly of the...
TGGTGTGGGGTAAATAGACGGGAAGATAAAGAAAAACAAGCCTATCGGGTGGGGGGTAGGCTTGTTTTTTTGGTGAATGGGGTGAGGGGGGGTAGATCAATCTACAAGACAAATTGTGGAATCTTAAAATATTTGTTACCGTCAACTTCAAAAGCTAGTTCAAGTTCAATATGCGCTGGAACACTCCAACGAAAAGCAGGATCATTTTCATAGCGCACTTCTTGTCCTGCAATGCGATTAACATCTGCAACAGACGAGTTACCTTTAATAACAAAGTTGCAAATAAAATCTCCATCCTTTGTATAGGCTTCATAACATCCGCTGCCGTATGTCCAGTAAGCGGATTCGTCAATTACAGTTTCTTCGTCAGCAATAGTTACTACTTTCATATTTGATCCGTTTCAATATATTTGTGTGTTAGGGGGGGTCATATTGCATTCTATTTTTCTTTTTGTTTTACTAACATTTCTTCGGCAGTTTTACGAACATTTGCATCTTCATCGTTAATAAGCCTATCTAAGCCATAGCCTTGTAGAGCAACAGCCCTGCGAACAGATGGAGCCGTATCATTGATTAACATATCTAATCCGTATCCTTGCCTGGCAACGATGCAGCGAACTTCTTTTCTCCAATCATGAACAAGTTTATCTAATCCGTATCCTTGTTTAGCAACAGCGATACGAACTTCTTTTTTTCTCATCGTGAATGAGTCTATCTAAACCGTACCCTTGGTGAGCAACGGCAACACGAACACGAAAATCTTTATCGTCAATGAGTTTTTCAAGACATTGTCCGTTGTTAGCAACTGCTTTTCTTAGAACATAATCTTTACTTTTAATTAGGTCTGATGGGTCGAAGTCTAATAGCATTTTGATGTCCTTTCGTTTGTTAGTGTGACTTATGAGGAATAGTAGTGTAATTCCATTGATTACCAAGAGCATTAGCGATTGTTTCTGAGTCCATGTGTGTTCCTTTCTAGGTATAGTTATGGGAGGAGTTTGGAGAAATGATTGCAATAGAAGCTAATGGGAATACAACAAATATTAGCAACGTCATATTCTATACGTGCGCCCTTAGAATTTTCCCAGTCTGGAAGCATTAGAATGTAGTCAAAACGAGGGACAACGATAGTATCTTGTGTACGTGTGTCGATGAATGTATCGGATGATGTAAGCGTGGAAAGACATTCAAGCATAGCGGTCTTATGGGTTTCCGTTTCTTTGATCGCCCTAGCAGGATTAAACACGTATTTTGCTCCCGCTTTGTACAACATATTCTCAACGGTATTAAATCGTTCTTGATAGTTGTCAACACCCGTTATCTTGCCAGAGATATAAATTGTCTTGCCAGTAAAAGTGCCACGCATTAGTGTTCCTTTCTTTTCTTGCTTAACGTGTAAACAATTATAGGACTTAAAAGAAAGAGATGGTGTAATTCATAATAATTACACAATCTCTTATAGTTAATCTCTAATAATGAATCCACTTGAAAAACTTAATAGCCTTTCAAGTGATTTCTGTGTTTCGCCAGGAATAAACTCATCAAATTTATCAACATCCTTTTCAAGAGTGCCGGCAAAATACTTGTGAATAACTTTGATGTTGTTCTCCGTGGCATCGATTCTCTCCATATTGAGGATGTGATTATCCTCGTTATCGCCATCATCGTTGTCATACCAGAGTGTGACAATCTGCTTGCTATTCTCTGGCGTAGCCATGATAACGGCTGTTTTCTTGCCGTCATTCTCGATAATCGTGCATTTGTCCTCTGCCTTATAAACCATCGCCCAAATACCAGTAAAATCATAAATCTCGCCCGGGCAATAACAATCATGATCTAAGTAGCGTTTTACATCTGGGTGAACGCTTCCAAAATCTACTAGCTTGTTTTCCATGTAACAACTCCCTTTTTATTTTCTATAGTTGAGATACCGATAGAAAAACTGATGAAGCAATCATTAGTAAAACTAATGAAATAAATCCTGCATGATCAGCTCTTTTGTACTCATAATTATTACGAAGGTATAAATAATATAGGAATACCAAATGACCTAGCACTGCAAAGATAGCTGCTATGTTGACGTAAGTATCGTTCATCGCTATTTACTATAAGGCTTTTCATGTGCGCCGATAAATTCATCGGCTATCTTTTTATCGCCCGTAATAGTGAATCTATAAAACTCACTTTCTAAATCTCCACCAAATAGGGCGTTGAAAACGTAATAATCAAAACGTGTGACTCCAGAATAACCTTCTTTAGTCTTTTCAAGAGAAACAAGGTTCATATCTAATCTGAAGTCATCACCATAGTAAGACTTCAGTAATTTTTCTATTTTTGGAGGGCATTCAATAGTCATGTTTCTACTCAATCAATAAAGTCTATGCGCCTAGAATCAACTAAGCGCATAGGCGTAAATTAAAGATTACTCCTCAACTGGCGTTACATCTGCCTGCAGATATACGCCCTCACCCATTGGACTTGGGACAATACTAAGCCTATCAACGCATGGAAGTGGTACAGTACCATCAATCATGCCTGCAACATTCCAGCCTAGCTTCTCCTTCAACTCAACAAGAAGTCGCTTGTACCTACCCTCAACCATCTTTTGAATCATATTCCTCTTGCGCTCAAGCATAACATCAGAAAGGTCTGCATCAAGCATCTCTGCAATCGAATCATCGATGGTACGCTTGTTCTTATCTTTTCGACTCTTTGGAAGATAATTGAGGTACACGCTCTGTTTGCTTTTACTGTTCTTATTAGGATAATAACTAATTCCCGCAATGCGGATATGCTTAGTTTCACCCTTTACATCGACATCAATAAAGAAGTCAATCTGACCCGTTGAGCCATACTGATTCTTTGACTCCCAGTCAATCCATTCATTATGCTGGACTGCACTACAAACAATAGGTGTGTGGAGGTTGTTAATTGCCCTCTCTACATCACGATCAATCTTATCCTTACGAAGTCGCAGGGTAGGCTCATAAGTATACAGACTAGCTGTTCCAGTTTCCTCGTCAAAGATTGCATACATCTCATAAGGCTTGTCAAAAATATCTTGATCGATACCTGCGGAGGATGGATCAAGAAGTTCATGTAGCTTAAAGCCAAGGAATTCAGCAATCTCCTCAGCACGAGCCATCTTGTCATCATCGTCTACGAACTTCTTTGAAGCCTTATCGTACTTTTTGAGAGAAATAGTAATCTGACCCTGTTCCTCGTCAATTCCTTCTTCTGCGTTAGAAATGTTAAAGCAATAAGTGGCAATTCCATTCTCTTTGTCTGTGTTAAAAAGCATTCCTTCTGTAGCCGTTACCTTGCATACCTTCATTTTTTTCTCCTTTTACTTTCTTCTCTTAATTCAAAACCTTTACAACAATATATTATGTTCTGCAAGCACGGTATTTGTTCCTTTCTTCTAATGTGCTTGTATTCACAATTATGGACTATATAAGTGTAGTCTAATCAACATACACAATTTTTACACATTTCCTTGCTCTCGTGACCGCTGTATATTGTGCATGATAGCTTCTCTGCATACTTAACTCGTTTTTAGAAACAATATAAAGTACGCTATCCCACTCGCTACCCTGTGACTTATGTACCGTCATAGAGTAAGCATATTGATATGTGTAATAGCAATACTTGCTTGCTTGATTCTCAAACAGTTTATTCAGAATGGCAATAAGTGCCTGCGTATCTGCCGTTTTTGTTTCTCGTGGTGAATTCAAAACAATTCCACGCTTTACAACGTCATTGTTTTGAGAAATTGTTGTTACTAATTCAAGAGGTTCAACAATAAGCCACTTCTTTAGTTGTTCAATCTCTTCATCACTCATAACGTCTTTTGCCAAAGGCATAAATAGATAATCAAGATAGTTAATAGCAGGTTCAACTGATTGTACTTTTAGAATCTCTCCATTTGTAAATACAGGAGGAAGCATTGGTCTATATCCAGCATTTCTAGTACAGATGATTTTATCGCCCGGCTGTGTTTCACCAAACATTCCCTTTTCAAGTCTGATTTGTGCATTAAGTTCGTCAACGTTTTTGTTTGTGAAGGTTAATACAACATCAGCTTGTTTAATATCATCTTCGATTTCTTCATAGATATGATCGATGTAGTTTCTGTATTGCCTATCCAAAGAAATAATCTTTACATACTTCTCGTCTAGCTTGTTTAGAGGTTTCGATTCACGAATATCCTTTGCTAAATATGCAATATCGTTTGTACTTCTAAGAATTTTATTTAGTACAAAGATATCTTTACCATTTGCAGCCTGCTTGATTTCTCTGTTAATCATGCCTTGTACAGGCTGTAACTGTCCTGCATCTCCGCAGAGAAGTGTTACATAAGATTTTTCGCAAAGATCAAGAACGCTATTGCTTTCTTTCAACAGTTCAATAGCCTTTTTATAGAGGTTGCTGCTTTCTCTGCTAACCATACTGTACTCATCGATAACGATAAGGTCGTATCGTTCAAGCGTAGCAGTCACTTCACCTGGCATTTTATCAATCTGCTCGACTGACGTTGTGACTGTTTTATTTACTTTTCCATTCTTCTTTAGCTGGTAGTTAATATCATCTGTATCAACAACAATATCTCTAATAGATGTTTTGTTTAAGTCAATCGATGATAGTAGCTGCTCACTAATTGTTTCAAATCCTCTACCCTTTGGATTTTCTTCTGTACAAATAATTCCTCGAACAGTTTTCTCACCAAACTCGACTTTGAGCATTTTTAGCATTCTGAACATTGTTCTTAAACCAGCAATGTTCAGAGTGAGTGGATCTGACATCCAAGAGAATTGAAGCTGTGTAGTTGGTGTTTGCGTTAATGAAGATAATGTTTTGTAGTCAATATAGTCCTTGTATTCCTCATCAACAAAATCTTCAATCTTGTTCTTTAAGACGGATAATGCACTAGCCGTTGGAGCGCAGATTAAGACTTTAGGATTCTCTCTGTTTTCGATAATAGCTTTAACACAAGCGGACGCTGTAACAGTCTTTCCCGTACCTGCATATCCAATTAGCGTGATAATATCGCCTGGGTTCGCTTCTACAACTGCGTCTAGTACCTTCTCTTGCTCTTCTGATAGTTTCATTGTAATGCCTTTTGTGTCGATTTCTTATTTGTCACAATTATAAATTAGTTATAAGTCAAGCGTCTGAGAAATGATGTTCTCCATGATTTCTTCATTTACATCAATCTTGTTTGACAATGTTTCAAACCTATATCTGTCAATATCAGTATCAGATACTAGGCAATAGTGCGTAACTTTATGCTTCATTCCTCGCCTAGTATTTCTTCCTCCCGCTTGAATAAATGCGAGGTAACTCCATTGATTCTCATAAAAAATAGATGTGTTTGATAACTTAAATTCGATACTTTCTCCTGCAGCAACGTATTGTGCCAAAACAGGCTTATCCTGCAACTTTTCTTCAGTCGTTAGATGATTGCTTCCAGACTGAAACATAACATCAACGCCACGATTAGCAAACTCTTTAGCTAAAGCATCTCTAACGCTATTGTATGTATAGAACAGCAACGGTTGATGTACACCTTCTGCGGTTGCGAGATCAACTGCTTTTTTAATACGCTGCTCGTCCGTGTAAATAGTTTCTACCACCGCATTATCAAAGTCCGCACGTAAGTCAAACGAACGACTCTCAAAGGCTTCTTTAAGGCTTTGGAGATTGCTCTGTAGGGTTTCAGATGGCTCTAATTGTAGAAGTATCTTTACAACCTCTGGCATATCTGCGGTAGACATATCAATGTTTGGCTTATAAATAACGTGTGCCATTTGCTTCTGTACCTGCGGATATGTTTTCCACAAATCAGTATCAACTACACGTTGCCCCTTTTCATTGCGCTTGTAAACATCAATCTTTCCAAAATAGTCTTTGAACATTCCGATGTTGTTTTCATTGATAAAGTTTGTTTTAGAAGTGTATTTTTCATCAATAATTAGATAACTAGCTGTATCTAATACCTCGTCATTTGTCATAGGGGTTGCCGTAAGTCCTAGCTTTCTAATGCCCTTTAACTTTTGCAGGGTTTTAGCACGTTTAGATGTAGGTGTTTTGTACTTATGGCATTCGTCCATGACTATGATTCCACGCTCTTTTTTGAGCAAACGCCACAATCTATTCTTTTCTCTAGTGTTTGACAAAACATTTGCAAAGCGATCAATAGATTCAATTCCATATGGAATTAGCTGATTGTCCGGGTGGTTGATGTTGTACCAGGCAATAGTTTCTTGCCATCCTCCGCCCGCAACCGATGCAGCCGTAGATGTAACAATGAATACTAGCTGCTTTCCAAGCTGTTTTTGATACTCTCCAAGTGTTGCCACCGCTAAAGCGGTCTTGCCTTTTCCAACACCTGCAACAAGCATCTGAAAAACATCGCTTTCTGCTCTTCTATTTAATTCATTGGCAATATCTAGTTGGTTCTCACTATCCCAAATAATATCGTCCTGTGTATGACGATAAACATAGTCTGACATGGGATATTCATGCACAACCGAGGTTGATATTTTCTTCTCTTTAATCTCGTTGACTGGATCGCCTTCGGTCTTTTTCTTTTTACGCTTTTTTGCTGCGTTCATAGCCTTTATTTGACCGTAGGTGAGTTGTTTGTTAATTGCACCACTTTTAATCATTTTGTGTAATTTCCTTATCAATCACAATCTCAATAGTTCTATTAAAATTAGTGCCGGCTAAAATGTATTCATCGCCATCGTCATTTGTAATAACGACCTGTTCAATGCTATTATTTTCAAAATCACTAAAGTTAAAATCATCATATCCAACGATTCCACGACCGCCGGACTCGATAATATCTATCAAACGGCGGTACTGATTTGGTGTTGGCTTTTCGCTGGTAGGCTTAACCTCTATACCAACAAATCTTCCTGTAGTGTCCATCGTTACAAGGTCTGGCTGTCCGTCTAGTCCCGTTGTAGCACCACCAAAGATATTGATAACGTATAGTCCGTGACTTTCAAGAATATCTCTAATTCCAGAAACAACTCTGCTTTCTCGTGACATAATGAACCTCCTCAATTTCGATTATACATAATTGAGGAGGTTCTAAATACACTTTCACAATCACTACATATATTTATACAAATCTTGACATTCTCGATCGTCCAGCCTTGTCAATATGCACGTCCGACCATGGTGTACCAATCGGATATCTATCAACGTCCTTATTGTCAATTAGAAAGCCGTCTGCGCTAAACTTATCGCCATAACCGTCATTCCACCAATATTCAGTCTGAAAAGTTCCTTCTGGTCTTTTGCGTCTTTCATGCTTTGTAATATCAAAATTCTTAATATCTTCCCTTGCGTTTAGCTTTTCTAACTCCTCATCTGTGAGTTTATGCCATGTGCAAAACTCTTTTTGCACGACATAGCTTTTATAGTCAATGATATGCTCTCGACTATCCTTAAATCTCTCATTGAATGCGTTGAAAATTCTAGTAAGTTCTGGCTCTAACTCACCTTTCTTTTTGTCTACCTGCGTATCAATAAACAAGGTCTGAATACGTTTTCCGTTTGAGCAGCCTGTATATTGAATAATTCCATCGCCATATCCCTGTAGGGCGGTTGGTGACATTCCTTGGTATTCTGATCCAAACATGATGGAAGCAGCCGAATTACTTTTTTGCAGAAAACATACACGGGTTGGAAGGTTATCTCGTACTGTTGTTGAGATAACGTCTGCCGTTGCCTTCTGTGTAGCGATAATCATGTGAATGCCTGCAGCACGAGCCTTTTGTGCAATACGGATAATTTCGTCCTCTACTTCTGGGACTTGCATCTTCATATCGTTGTACTCGTCAATAATGACAATAAGGTATTTCATTTTTTCAAAGTGCATCTCTTTTGCTTTTTCTTGATGCGACTCCCACCACTCGTTGTATTCAGTAATGTTATGTGCCTTTACCTTTGCTTGCTTTTTAAGTCGTTCGTCCATTTCACACGTAAGGAATTTAAGCATTCCATAAGCATCTGACATTGTGTCAACAACGGGAATAGGGCAAAAAACCATTCCAGCATAAGGCTGTGCTTCTACAAATTTAGGATCAATCCAGGTGATTGAAATATCGCTAGGATCGTTATGCACGCAAATAGATGTAAGCCAGGCATTTACCGCAGCGGATTTACCCGATCCAGTAGTACCTGTAACTAACATATGCACGTATTTTGCCAACTCACCTATCATGGGTATGCCGTCAGTATCCATTCCCACGACAAAGCTAGTAGGCTTTAGATTTTTATATTGAATACCCTCTTTATGCGGTAACATACGACCTCTTTCTGATTGTGTCTAAAGCATTAGTATACAAATCTTCTAACGTATACGCTTTTGTGTCGTTAGATTGTGTTACACACCAACGCTTTACTAGCGTCATGGTCTGGTCTATATAAAATTTCAAATCAAGATTTGAAATATCAAAAGATTTCATTTCCTTATCCGTGTTTACTGTTTGGATAAAAGCATCCTCCATGTTGGGATAGCCTACCTCTTTATTTGTTCCAAGAGTGTCCCATTTGAGATTAGTTGTAATACAAACCTCTTCTGCGTCTGCAAAGACATCAACGCTTGTAACATCACGAATACCGCAGATATACTCTCCTGGCTTTTTCGTTTCAGAATCATATTTTGCGATTGAATAGTCTTTGTAGACCGTTCCGATCGATTGCGCTATCTTTGTTAGCTTTTCTTTATCTGATTCCTTAAAAGTGTCCGCATCTGTACGTAAAAGGCTAATACGTTTTCCGTCTTTTACAAAGCAAACGCGGTTGACTTTTTGCACTTGATTGCCGTCAAACAACACTTTTTCTTTTGACCGATTTTTTACAATCGTATACCACGGTGTTAGGTCTTTTGATTGTTCTAACTGTTTATATTGTTTACTAATTTCAGTTAAAACATAGTCTTGCGCTAAACCGTAATCAGTCAATGCGTTTTTCAATAAAACGCAGTTGAGAGCCGTATCTGTAACGATTTGAGGATAGACAAAATTTGTTCCAACATACTTTTCTTTTGAGCATCCGATTCTAGGTGCATTGAGTTCGCCTGCAACAACAATGTAGTCTGAATAAATTTCAATTCTATTTGATGTGTCACGACTGATAAAACAGTCAACCGTATCGAGATCAATAGGCATATCATATTCTGCAACATATGCGTCTATGATTTTTTGTGCGGTTTCACGACTAATTCCGTCAAAATATCCACCATCGGTATTTGTAGAATAAATAATTGCTCCTGCTTCAGCAAAACGCTGTAGCAAGCACCACATCAACAAGTTGCCGATTAGACGCATTGAAGTAATTGCATTATCAAGCGGTAGTTTAGAATACTCATAATGCCTGTTGGAAGCACCTGTAACAATATTGATAAAGTCCTTGTCATATCGTGCTTCTTTTGCAATTTTTTCATCATCTTCTGTGTATGAAGAAGGTGACTTATCTTTTAGCTGTTCTACCTTTGAAAGCCTGTTGTCTACTAACTCGTTGTAATAGTTTTTATCGCCAATGTTGTAGATGCCTAGCTTTTTGGCAAGGGTTGGATAAAAGCTATGCCAGTCAACGTGAAAAACGTTAGAAGCAACTACAACATCGTCTGAATATGACCTTCCACAAGAGGTAATAAGGTTTTCAATTTCGCTGTCTGTAAGCCATTCTAAGGCGTTGATGACTCCGCCATGATTACCGCCTAGAGAAGGTCTACAATACGCCCTTGTCGGCTTTCTCTGCCCGTCAAAATAAGGTATAAACATCTGCCCCTGTCTAGTGACGGGGTTATCTTTTTGTATGTTAGCAAAATCTTCTTTAGAAGCCATGTTTTTACCACGCCAGTAATCAAACCAGTCATACATGAGCGGGTGTAAATAGCTTTCATGTTCAGACATATAGTCTAGCAAATCGACTTTTTTGCCGTTAACGGCAAAATTGTATGAAATGCCCTCATAGTCTTTAACTTTGATCGTAAAGCCACCGTTAACAACTACTTCTGCTAGTCTAAACAACTCAACATCTCTGGGGAGTGGCATATATTTGCTGGCAATATCCATTTTTGAATATCGAGCAGACGTATAAGGTCTTACATCTCTAATGTAATCACGGAGCGACAATTCTGATTTGCTTTTGTTGCTCAACATCAAATAGTTTGTTCCAATGACATCGTTTAAGTTGTAATAAACAAGATTGTACATACCATTGACTCCGCCAGTGACCTCACCACTTTCAGCAACATCGTCATCAATGATTACGTCCATTCCCGCTTTAGCCATTTCAAACTTTAGAGAATTTGGCATTCCTTTGTTGATCAGCTTTGAAGCATCGATGTGTTTGTCTGTATAGATTGCTTGATTGAAAAGAGCCTTAGCTTTATCAGCGTTAAAAGTCAAATCTACATCAATATGATTTAGATATGACTCTACCGATTCAAACAGTTTATAAATGCTTGTATGGGCATTGACTATTGCGTTTGAGAGAGTTCTTAAATCTAAAGCTGTAATAGTCTTATTAGCTTTTAATACGTGAAGAATCATAGCCAAAAAGGGTAAATCGTAATTGAAAGAGTTGTAGCCATAATATTCACAAGGCGCACCATCAATGATTGATTGCGCATATAGGATTCTTCTAATATCAAACGATAGCTTTTTAAGATTGTCCTTGGTATACAAAAGGACTTTTACATCTACATTTTGATTGCAATATTGCGGATGATCCTTAATGTAGTCTGCCAAAGGTTTAGAGAATGTTTCCTCTGTGACATCGCTAGAATAACAGTCATCAACAAACACCATACAAATACAGTTTTCATTTGAATAAATAGTATTAGTCCAGATGCCATTTAGACTCTCAATATCATAGGCAACTAGACGATTGTTATTTTTGTAAGAAAAATCCATTTGTATACTGTTCCCTTATGCTCTATAAATCAAACTATTTAGATTGTAGCATAAATAAACTATTGTTCATCTTCCAACAATTTCTTCATATCTCTTTTCGCTTTCCTGCGATTGTATTTGGTATCACCAATAACGCCATGACCCGTCTGATATGGGTTATACTTTGGCATCTTTTTGAGAGTGTTCTCAATACTTGAAAGATGATAAACAGAAAGGCTTTTCTTTTTCATAATTACCTCAAAATCTCTAATAAAGTGCGGACTAGCAAAAATGTTAGTCCGCACTAAAACGATTTAACGCTAATCGTTAGTCCTTTGGCATCTTGACCTTCAGATTGACGCTAACATCATAACCCTCTTTAAGAAGTGCGGTAATGGTGCGGGAAACGGTTTCTGGGGTGGTGTCCTCATACTTGAAGGAGTGAGAAATCTTCTCAATCATGCCCTTTGCGTCTGGATCTTTCTCGTCCGTTGGTGTAGACCAATTCAACTCTACCATGTTTTGTGTCCTTTCTAAATATTACACAAATAACTAACTTACATTGATAGTATACACGTATTTGCGACTTGTGTCATTTGCATACTTGATAAAAAGTGCATTGTTCTGAATAGCAGCCGTAAGGAAGTCATATAGAGTCTTGCCAGAAATGTATGTAGAGGTTGCAAACACCTTTGGCACTTCGATGTTTGAGCAGTCAATCTCAACAAATAGCGACTCCTTCATGCTATCAGCCTTTTGCACAAGAAAGATATTCTTTGTAGCAGATACGTTGTTTGTGCAATTCACAAAGACAACCTTGTTATCTGAAATTGCACTATTGATAAAAGGTGTGTCGTTCATGTAGTCTTTTGTGAACGATAGATCCTTCTTCTCTGTCTTTACAGGGGAAGTATTCTTTGCAGAATCAGCCTTGCTCTGAATAAACATTGCCATGATAAAACCTCCTTATTTACATACAATATTTGCGGTTGACTTCTTGTTCTTATCAGAGAAATCAGCGGATGCAACTACAAAATAGTCGTTCTTACCTCGGATGTTGCCCGAGGATGATACGGTTAGATTTTTAAGAAATGCACCATCAAAATTGAAATTGTTAGGCGTAACGGTGAAAGGCTCTCTTACCATAAGCCTAAGAATACGATTGTAGTCCTCGCCTTCTGCGGTACAGACTAGCTTGATCAAGCAGCCATAGGACTTCTGCGCTACATCTCTAACAACAAGGTTGTTGTTATTCATGTACTGCCTAACCCGCTCATTCATAGTGTATAGAAGCATATTTCCTCATTTCATTTTTTTGCTTATCAATAGCGATAGTCTAGCATACTAGGCAAAATCAATCTACCTAGTATGCTTTGCGCCTTTATTTAAGCAATCTCAAAATCAATTTTGTTATCCTTCAAGAGATTGATGACCTTGTTTCTGTCCTCGTCCTTAATCTTAATGGTGAGGTAGGTATACTCGGTCGTATTCTCAATCTTCTCCCTGCGTGCCTGCTCTGCGATAATTTCTGCCTGCTTTGCAGCTTCATCATCCGCCTTTTTGTTCATGACCGCAGTTGTTGTATTCCAACCTGCATTAGCAAGGTAGTTGATGATTGTTTCAAGATTTGCACCATCAAACATATTAAGAGTTACAACATTGTTGACCTCTTCAATACGGTCGATTAGCAGCTTATCAGCCTTATTTAGGTTAAAAGAACGATTAAGCCACTCTGCGGAGAAAAGAGTCGCTACATCAATTTCAGCAAGACCCTTATAACGCTCGTCAAAATCAATAACGTCATGTGCAGTTCTGGAAAGATGCTCCTGCTTTTCAGCCTTAGCCTTGCGGTCGCTCTCGTTGAGATTCACGTCAATTACATTCTGAATATCGTTGATAGCGTTCTCCATCTGTGTACGCTGCTCCTGCGCAGGCGCAAACATAGAACGCTGTGAGTCTAGTACGGCAGACTTAATAGCCTTAGAGAGTTTAGTAAAGCTGGAACGAACCTCCTTAAACTCCTTTCGATGATCAACGCCATCAAAGTAATCAAAATCCTCAATGTTCTTCTTCATGGTATTCAGAGAATCCATAGCAGAATCAAAGTTCATAAAGCTAAAAGTGCTTGTTTTCTCGTCAAATACAAGAACACTTGAATCCAAAGACAAAAGACTTGAAGTGTTGTCAATAGAATCAATGATGTTTGTTTCGTTCATGCTAGTACCTTTCTTTTTGTGTAATACATTACAGTTACACAATATATCACAAAAATTGTGTAATAACAGAAAAACTTTTATCTACATAGAATCGACACAAGAATAGGTTGGTATAAAAAAGACTAACCCTCAAGTAAAGGTTGAGGGTTAGTCTAAAGTCGCTGTTAAAGTATACTAAAAATCTTTTGGAATAGGCTCGAAGTCAATATCCGTGTTTGCTTCGAGATAGTCCGTCATAAGTTTTGGAAGTTTTGCCCTTGCTTTAAGCAGGTTTGTTTCAGCAATCTTATGTGCGTGTCCGATTGCTAGTTCAAGTGCATTGTTATGACGATAATTCTTTTTGAGAATATACTCAACAAGATGCTGGAAGTCATCAGATACACTTACATAAGCGTTATTGAGAACGTCTGTAATTGTGGCAAGAGTTAGGCAAGGTGGCTCGATCTCGTCACGCTCATCGGCTGGAATACTCTCCTGAGCAGCTTCAACCTTAGCAATGGCACTCTGAATGTATCGCTGGGAGCGATCAATCATAGTATTTGCCAATGCCGTCTGTGAAGCGAAGTCAGTATCCAACTCTGAAAGATTCAGCTTTCCAAACAACTCACTAGGATTCATATCACCACGTACAAGCGACTGAATGCTATCCGATTTGCTCATAGCGGACTTATCAATGTAAGAGAGTGCGTCCTCCTCAATAAGTGCCTGCATACGACTCTGTGTAACGTAAATAGCTTCCTTTACCTCGGCTGCTACATTTACACCGCTTAGCTGCTCTCTAGCACGGGCAAAAAACTCGTCTGCAATGTTTGCTACAAGTTTATTTCCCTTATTAAAGAGTTCAACAAACTCGGACTTCTCGGCATCTCTCTCTTTGAGGTCGTTCTCCTCGTCTAGTAGATCTTTTGCCTTTTCAGCAGCCATCTCTAGGTAGTCTGCAACGGTAATAATTCTCTTTGAAAGGTCGGCATTTCCATCAATAGAGTCGGCAATATTTGTAAGACCCTTATAGCCACAACGATTTGCGCCGTTGTTCTTTACGTCTTTCTCAACACCCTCGCAGGCAGCGACAACCTTATGAAGATAACTACGGACTCCGTTTGAAAGTGCAAAACTTTTCTTTAGTTCTAGCTGCATATCATTCTCCTTAAATACGACTATATAGACTATGCTCATTTCATGATATGCCAATAAAAAAGAGTGCTAATAAATAATATTATTAGCACTCAAAAGAATCTAATGTCTTACTTCAGCATTAAAACTGCTTCATAAAATCGTTCTTACGCTTCTCATCGAGCAGCTTATACTCGTCAACCTCTGCATCGGAGTTAAAAAGCCACTCATTTGTAGAGTCAACCTGCTCACCACGATACTCATGCTCACCGATAAACATATCGCTTGCATTAGACTTCTTCAAAAACTCGGAGTAACGCTCACTCTCGTCTGCGGTCAGACCGTTCAAAATAGTTGCCATAACAAACACCTTTCAAAATAGTTTCTTATTTATGTTTCCGTACACATCCGATATACGGTCGGTTTTCTTAACTATCATTATTCACTACAAAACAAATAGCATCAACATCGTTAACTTTCTTACATCACAAAACGTTCATATTTGCTTTGTCCGTTTCCGCTTCTTCGATGTTGATTAGGTAGTTTCCGATACTGTTGATAATTTCAAGGACAATCATCGCTCGTACCTTGTTAGATCTAGTAACCTCGGCATTACTAAGCGCAGCATTACACTTCATCATAACGGTAGAGTCCTTCATAGGATTCTTCTTTGAGCCGATATACTTCGAGATTACCCTCAAAGAATCGATAGTTGAATCGATAGCTGCGGTTGCGATTGTAAGTGTCTTTGCCGGCAGAGTCTTTTCGTCTAGTTCCTCGTCATATGGGTTAAAGCCAAGGTTATTAAACAAATCCTCTCTATACATTTCTGTAAGTTCAATAGCTTGTGCATAGTTTCCAGAAATCATAGAAGGCAAGATAGATGGAATGACTTGTGCCTGTTCTTTGTTTGTAGAAGGCTTTACGACTGATCGTGTTGCTTTTTGAGCGGTCGTTAGGCTCTCATTCTTATGTTGTTCGCTATTCAAGACCTTGTACTCGTTGGAGTTAACAATTTGCTCTCTAGGTGTATCGTCTGTTACCTCAACAAATTCAGTATGCTTTGAATCGATTGAGATAAAGGCTGGGATAGTTTCATTAGTAGTTGCATTATCTTTACCATCTGCCCAAATCAGATAATCAGTATCGTTGTTTTTGCGTCCAAATTCAGCAATCTTCCAAGCTACACCAAAGTATTCGCAAACATCGCACTCGTCATCATAGCGTCTAAACTCGGGTAGACCCTTGCTTTTCTCGTGAAGCTTCTCATCAATATAGAAAGTCCTACTTCTTCTGTTTGCGTCAACGACTTTCTGAAATTCCTCGGAGTCATCTACATTAAACTCGTCAAAAATAGAACGGTTATACGATCCAAGGGACTCTAGTACAGACGGATAACTCCTGTTGTTGTTACCTGTTAGCTTGTAGCCAAAGTTCAATAGATGCTTTGCAGCAGCAAACGTAAATCCTCGTGATGACAATAGCTTTGTATTCTCATCGCCCTGTTCCTCAAACCAAACTTTATAAGCTGCATAAAGTTCTGTAGCAGGAATATTTTTGATTTGTCCGCTCATAATTTGCTTTGAAATAGCGACAATGAATTGCCTAGCGTAATCGTCATCGCCCTGTACCGCTTGTACAAGCGCACGATCGCAGTCGTTGTAGTCCATAAAATATTGGCAGGCGGTTTCATTGAGTGCATATGCTAATACGTGTTCGCAGAAAGGCTTTGCTCTAGTCATATCGTCATACATGGGGTTGGCATCACCGTTTTTAGTGTGTGAGTTTTCAGCACTAAAAGCAATCAGCCTTCGTTCCATAGCTTGATTCTTCTCTGCAAATCTAGGCATTTCGTTGCATAGCTGTACAAACGTTGCTGTAAATGGTGCAGAGATAGCTGTTTGATACTTTCGAGAGTATGTTACCTGCTCGTGTGCGCCAATAGACTTTAAGACTGCGGACTTCTTAATATATGTTCCATTGTCATTATCAAGTCCAAGGGCATACGTTTTGCCAAGTGTACTGGTAAAAGTATCAGCTTCATTTAATTGTTGAAAGTTAACGTAAGCTGTATTTTGTTCACCGATAACCTTTGCAAGCATGGAGAAGAACGTTGATTTACCATCACCGCCTGCGCCCACTGCAATAAAAATAGAAGGCTGTACGTTATAACTGGTAATAACGGACTTTACGATCTGTTTAAGTAGCTGGATTCTCTCTGGTACACCGTTTGCAAGATCGTAAATCAGCTTTTCGATTGTTAGATCCTCATAGTATGACGGGAGATTGTCTAGCATTTCTGGTACATAGTTAGTTTCAATTTTATGCGTGACAACATAAACAGGATTGTAGTTTTCAAGTTCCTGCGTAATACAGTTAAAAATACCGTTACCAACTGCGATTTTGTACGCTGGCAAAGGCTCGTAAATTGTTGTTGGGGTAGGGATAGCGCACAATGATAGATTGATAGTTTTCCTGTTACTATCTGTGACAATATCAAGAAGTGCATAGATAAACTTATCAAGCAAAATGGGGTTATAGGAATATGTACCTTTGTCGTAATCGTAAATCATTAGCTGTGTAGAGCCATTTGTTTCAATAACGGTAAAGGCAATCTTAGAAGCTAGTGTTTTTACTACATCTTCAAGTGGGAGTTTGACTGGTATTTTTCCATTTTCATCAGCCATATCCTGTAATTTTTCAAACCTAGCTTTTTTCAAAGCACGGATGCAATCATTGTTTGATTTATAGTTTGGAGGTAGGAGTAAACCTTCCTCAGTGTACTTTCTTAGTACCTGCTCATACTCTGCCTTACACCATTTTTTAGACAGGCTCTTAAAACTCTTTCCAACCTTATAAGGAAGCATAGAGCGATGTCGTAAATTTCTTTGACTTTTACTAGGAAAAGGCTTGACAGAGGTAGTGATATTAGCCATAGTAGTTGCAGTTTCCTTTCTTTCGACCGATTTTCAAGCGCATGAAGTCGGTCGTTTTTTTATCAAAATTTACGGCAATAACTGCATAAACGTATGGATTAGATGCTTCAAAGTGTTTCTTCATTTAGTATCGCCTCGCTTTCAATAAAATCAAGTTGGGATAACTACAATATCATATTATTTGCAGGCTAAATTGATTTAATTTGAGATTTGTAGAAAGTATGTTTTTGATTGTGTGCGCTAGTTATGCCATACACAATATCTTGTGTATATGACTGGTAAATATGGATAGTGTACAATAGTTAATAGTTCGATAAACTGTTATAATCCTTGTTACATTTAAGTAGAAAGGAATTTGCTTATGTCTATTAGTATGAAGGTTAATGTAGATAGACCGTCAGATTTTTGGTATATCGTGGATAGACTTCCAAATACGCAAAATATGTCAATGGCATCAAAAAGTCTAATGGATGCGTTTTATGAGTTTGCCAATGAATACCTTACCTCCGAATTAGAAGATGGTATTAGTGGTATTGATTTTGACTCTATAAAAACAATCGATGATTGTCGTGATGAGTTAAAGTTAATGTTAATGATACAAGATAGTGTGCTTTCTTCTTATGTGTGTGGGCAGTATGATTTAGACTATGAGGACTTTGATGATGAAGAAGCATATGTAGACAAGTCGGTTGATTTTATTATTAAAGATATGAAAGACGGTTCTTTGCCTTTGGATGTATATATGGAAGATGCGTCAACATTAAGGTATTGTGTATCTTCTCCATATCAGTATTATTTATGGATTCCAGAAATGGATAGAATCCTTCCGTTTTCCATTTTTGAGTGACAATGTTATTATTGTCATGTATTATTATTTAGATTAGTTTTTGTTGGTATTAAAAAAAAAGAAAGGTTGTTATGACTACTATTAGTACACGAGCAAAGAGAGCAGTTACAGCGGGAGTTACTTTCGCTATTCTTGCAGGCAATCTAAGTGCTGCATTTATGCGCCCATCTAAGGCGTTCGCAGTTGAGTCTTTGCCAGATATGGGCGGTAATCTCCGTGTTGAGCATGATGACAAGTATAAGTCCGGTCATAGTATGACGATTTGGACTGCACAGGACGGCAAAACTCCACTTTTCTGCGCAGACTCCCTTAATCACGTTCACGCAACCTCTGGCGAGGGTGGTAGTGTTATTCCACTAAGCCAGCTTAAAACATCTACCGGCGAGTCTTATGACGCTTATAAGCAGCATATGATTGATTACCTTGTTTATTGGGGTACGATCGGCGTTAAGACTGGCGCAACCTATTACGGCGTAAGCGGTGCAGACCTGCAGGCAGCAACACAGTTTGCTCTTTGGGGTGTTCGACAAGGTTCTATGCAGGACGATAATGGCGCAAATATGCCATTCTACAATACTGGTTGGACTCGTGAAGCATCCGATGCAGCTATTAAGTTCTTTAATGACGCAGCTAATTATGCTAATAACCCAGACTCCGATAAGCGTGTCCCACAGGGCGTAGCTTATGCTTTTGTTCCAGACGGAGGTAAACAGGTTATGACTTACTTCGGTATGAAGCTAGGTTCTTTGAAGATTACAAAGATTTCTGGTAATACCCTTTATACCGCTGGTAATAATTGCTATTCCCTTGCTGGCGCAGAGTACACCGTTTATTCTGACGAAGGTCTGACTACCTCTGTTGGTACGATTACCACCGATGAAAACGGTGAGGGTACACTAGAGAATCTTCAGCGGGGTAATTACTACATCAAGGAAACTAAAGCACCAAAGGGATATGCAATCGCATCCGAGGTTGAGAAGGTTTCCATCGAGGTTGAGCAGACCACAAACGCTAATGTACAGGATGGCGCACAGTACACCACAGACCCTCTCCATGTAATGAAGGTTGATAAAGATACTGGTGAGCAGAAGGCTGCTGGCGGTGCTTCCCTTGCAGGCGCAGAGTTCAAGATTTCTTATTACAAGGGTCATTACGAGAATGTAAGCGATCTCCCAGAGAAGCCAGAGCGTACATGGACTGTTAAGACCGATGAGAATGGTGACATCAATCTTGACGATGTACAGGTTGCCAAGGAGAAGTATCTTGTTGAGGGCGATGAGTTCTATACCAACGCAGATGGTAAGGTAGTTTATCCTCTTGGTACTATTACCGTACAGGAGATTAAAGCACCTACAGGCTACCTTCTCCCAGAGGGCAATGATGATGTATTTGTCATGAATATCAATTCTGAGGATGTTGATCATCCGCAGACCGTTGTGGCAGACCTCAATGCTACACAGAAGGAGCAGGTTGTCCGTGGTAATGTGAAGTTTACTAAGGTTCTTGGTGTAAACAAGCGACCACTTGCAAACGTTCCATTCAAGATTACGTCTAAGACCACTGGCGAAACCCATTATGCAGTTACAGACGCAAACGGCGTGATTGATACATCTACCATGACTAAGAACGATAAGACCAATGCCAACGACAAGGCATTCAACGGCGATAGCGTAGACGAGTCTAAGCTATCTTCTGAAAACGGTATCTTCTTTACTGGTAAGGCAGATAGCAATACAGGCGATGCAACTACACAGCCTAATGCTACAACTCCTGCAGCAAACGCACAGGCGCAGCCTGCCACTACTAATACCGATCCTGCTACACAGCCAACAGGAGCAAACGGCGCAACTAATACCGAAACTCCTAACGCAGACGCAGAGAAAACTAGCGGTATGCTTCCTTACGATACCTATGAGGTTGAGGAGATTCGCACTTCTGTAAATGCCAACGTTGACGAGATGGCGAAGTTTGAGTTCACTGTTTCTGAAAATGGTACGACCATTGATGCTGGCGAGGTTGTCAATACAGTCACTCCAACGCATATCCCACAGACAGGACAGGATAGCATCAACCCAGAGATTCTAATTGCTGGCGGTGTTATCATTGCAGCGGGTGTCGGCGGTGTTGCGCTTGCAATCCACGCAAAGCAGAAGAAGAAGAACGACAACGAGTAAAGTCGTTTAGCTTTTAATTAAAAGCCTTACTGGTAGTTTTATCAGTAAGGCTTTTTTGTGTAGCTTTTAAGAGTTATCACAATATCTTAAATTATAGGGTATACTTTTATTATATTGTTTAACGTCTAATCGAGGTTATCATGTGGTTTGTTACAAGATTTAATATAAAGCAGATACAACTAATCGAGCGCAATGGAATTTGTGTAGAAAACTCTTTTATCACAAAATTGTCTAAAGGCGTAGACCCTTTGGCGTATTGTCAAGATAAGAAAGACAAGCTACCTCCAACTTTGATTGCTGAAATATTGAATAACGTTTCAGATGTAAATGATGTTCATAAGTCGGATAGACTTTATATTGAAAATCAGTTCTATTTCAATAATACACTAAACATCATTCCAAAAAATGTAGCTAACAGATACCCTATTGCATTAAACGATGTTACAAACATTGTTTGTTCAGTTGAGCCATCCAATAAAGCAACAGTCAAAAAGGATGTGAAGATAAAGACTATCCTGCCGTTTAGATCATCTACTTCTTTTGACGTGTCCTTCTATAAAGAAAATATATTTACCGTAAAGATCGTTTTTTATAGTCCTCACGGTTTTAAGACGGCAGTATCTTTTGACGCTAACGAAAAGATAGTAATGGAATATCTCAATCGAGGAAACAAACGAGATAAGTATGCCCCATCTTTTTCCTTTGAGAAATAAGGCGTTTATGGGGGTATAAATACTCATTGAAAGTAAAAATACCCCCTTAAAACGGCTCTCAGAGCCTTGTTTTTTAGACCTGTTTTAAGATATTTTTAGCCTAATTGCTAACGGCACTATTTTTTTGAGTTGTACGTCTGGATTGTTCTTAATATTAGCAATAGCGGAGTCTAAGAATCTTACATTCTCTCTTTCCCACGATTTTTGCTTCTTTTGGTCGCTTCCGAATTGACTAACTCTTTGTATAGCTTCTTTTCCTCTTTCGTAGCTAATACCATTACATACAACCGAAGCAGCAATGGAATTAGACAGTTTGAAAAATTCTTCATAGTTACTCAAATCATGATGTGACAAATAATTAGTTAGATAATTTATCACATCGTCATCAATTTTTTTGCTATGTAATTTAGTGTTAACAGAATAAGGAGCAGATGATATGTTTTTGTGTACTTTTACATCTTGCCACAAATCACTATTAAGAAGTTTTCCTTCTTCTTTAACAAAGACTGCAGGTATCTGTTCAACATTAGAAAATACGGGCAAATTTCTGTTTGTAGTCATTCTAAGATCCGTATCATCATTTACCGTCATTCCTACAGCGTCATAGAGCCACTTAATAGCTTTAGCATATTCATCTGCGTGTAAATAATCTTCTGTAAACAAAACAGCACGAAATCTAGGCTTTTTGGGATAGCTTGCAGTCGGATATAAGATTAGTTTTGTATCTAGTTCATAGGATAAATCTATAAACTTTTGTCTAATAAGTGCAGATAGTTCTTCTTCACCTGCATCAAAATCTGCGTCTACAATTAAAAACTTTCGCTTTGATTTAGACCCTAGTGCAACAATTCTATCTACACTATTTGATTCTGATTTATCAAACCCATCAACGGTAGAGCAAACTACAGCGGGTGTTGATTCTTTAATGGTACGCTTCTCAAACTTTCCTAAAATCAATACGTTCGCAATGTTAAAGGCTTCTACTAGGGATTGATTAAAGAAATCAAAATCATCCATATCTATGAAGTGCGCCATATTGTCGTAAAGATTTTTAATTACAAACATTAGTTTTTACTCCATGCGCCAGTAGTATAGTCAATCGTATAACCCTTTTGAGAATTGAATACCTCTACCTCCATATCAATAGAGCCGTCACTACTTTTCATATCAACGATAACTACACGAGGAATGATCTCATTTTGATAATAAACAGGAGTTGCAGAGTAATATAGCGTCTGATTTGGATTGTTCTTTAAGTAGTCACGGGCAATCGTTTCAGTATAAGCCATACCGCCCTTGCCATCATTTGCGCCAACATTCTGCATACGTGTACCAGTTACAAGATTTTCACGCTTAGGCGCACCACCAAGGCTATCTGCGACTAGGTGAGAGCGATTGTAGAAATATCCTGTATAAGTCTTTCCATTATAAAGTTCAACGGTTACTTTGCCGTTGTTTGACTTTCCTGTAGTTGGATTTTTCCAGCCTGTAATTTCGTCTGCGTCTGCGCCAAACTTTTCACGCCAGCCAGCACTATCTGCGACCATCTGATAAGTAATTCGTCCGGCTGCCCATGTAGTACGACCAAGATTATCTAGTCCTCCGTAATTGATTGTGCCGGCATTTGTGTCATGGTCTACAGAAGCACGACCAATCTCCATTGCGTAGTTAGGGGCAGTAGACTCATTCCAATCATCAAAGCCATCATTTTCTAAAGTGTGGATAGCATTGTTATTTTCATTAGTCTTTACGGGATTGTTGTTTCCAAAGAAGTCGTTAACGCCACTTGTGATACCGCCAAAGAAGTCTAATCCAGTAAAACTCTCAAAGCCTTTTGTGACATTATCAATAGTTCCACTAATAGGAGAGCCAAGACCAAGTGAGAGAAAATTAGGAAGTCCATGTGCAGATACGGTTTGAATGATCTGGGTAGGGTTTGAAAGGCTTATGTTGTTTGCCAGTCCACCTAAAATATAGTTTGCTGGAATAAGCGCAGATAAATAAGCAATAATAGCTGCCGAAACAACTCTTTGAGCGTGTGTCTTGATATTGCGCCTAGCAAAATTCTTAATACTCTTAAAAGGATGAATAAACTTTCTAAACAGTCGCTTAATCATTTGCGGTAATCTAAATAGGTTCATGCTGCTTCCTTCGTAACGTTTTATTGACGTGACTATTATATAAAATCTCATTACAAATTTTGTGTAAATCACAATCTCTACACAAAAAAAATACCCGCTAAGTTTGCTAACAGAGGACTGTTAAGCCTAGCGGGTTGCATTTAATATTGTAGCATAAAATATCCCTCTTATTTTTGATTAAGAGGGATATAAAAAATCATTGATGATAATTTTAGACTGTTAACCTTCATCATCCTCGTCTTTGAAAAAGGACGGATTCTCTTTGTTGATTAGTTCAAGAGCAATAGAAATAGAGTCAACAAATACATAAAAGCGTGTTACGGCATCCATTGCCTTATAGTTGCCCTTTTCCATATCTTCAGAGAAATCAGCAAAGCCAAGAAAATCGTAAGCATTTTCAACTAGCTTTTTATTCTCTTCTACAAATTCTTTCGCCTGTGCTTCATTGATATAGATATAGCCACGATCATTACAGTTTAGAGCGTTTCTCCATAACTCACTCATATTGTCGATTAGCCATTTTGCAAGATCGTAAGGAGTAGTTGTACCAGGCTCAACGTTCTCTAAAACAAAATCTTTAATAGATTCTCCCGCTGCTTCAAAGTAATCATAAGCCATGGTTACTCCTCGTCATCCTCATCTTCTCTATCAACGCCATAGAAATCATTATACTTACGATCAATTTCATCAAGAGTATCGTTGATGCAGCTACCCAAAACGTAACAACGGATTGTAACATCCATACTCTCATAATCATCATCAAAGAACCAATCAATAAGTTTATCTTTGCTATCGAATTCTTCGATACTCTCTTTCAGAAGATCTGTATTGTCGAGTACATACTCTTTTGCTTGACTCCTATTGCGTGTATAGCTACCGCATCCGTTGCCTGTTACACTGCCATCACAGAAAAGTTCATCATTAAGATATGACTCAAGTTCATCAAGATCCCAAAACTCGCCAGGACGGATTTCATCGTTGATGTAAGTTAAAACATCGTCTTTTACGTTTGCGTAGTAATCGTATGCCATGGTATTACCTCTCACTTTCTGCAAGTTTTTCAAGTTCACTTGCTACTTCTGCAACAACCTCGTCTTGATACCAGAGAATGCACTCTCCCCAGCCATCAGAATCAATCTCACCTGGTTTACTGAAATAACTCATCGCTAGATTCCATGCGTTTTTATCGTCCATCAAGAGATTGTCTGTTACGTCCCAAATTAGCTTCTGGATTGTTTCATCCTCGCAAATATCATCTATTGCGGGGTCTACAGACGGGACGAAGCCATTTGATACTTCCTTCTTATATTGCGTCATGAAATCATTTACAGCCGTTTCAATTAGTTCAACTGTAGAATAGTTCTCACTCATACGTCCTCGCATTACAACGTTATTTATATTACTTTACTTATGATAGCTAACCTTATAACTTTAATTATAAATGCAACTATAAGCATTGCTAATGTTTGTGTAGAAAATATGTAGTTTCGTTTTTATTCTTCCTTCTATGATAAAACTAACACAAGGAATTTGTGTACAAAGAAAGGAATTACACGTATGTTTACAAACAAGCGCAAATTGATTTGCATTATGGGAAGCAAACTAACTGATAAGGAGAGAATGCTTCGTCTTTTCAAGAACGTTGGTATGCTTAATACACCAACCGAAACAACTCCTAATGTTTTTACATTTCCAAACTTCCGTATTCATGATGTCGTGGTAGTAGATGACTTAAAGACTCTATCTAAACTTGTTAACTCTAATGTTCAGCACGATCGAGAAATTGTTGTGCTTGAAGTGGTTAATAGTGAGGATAATCTCTACAAGAATTATCAAGCAAAGATGCACCTACATGGATTTTCCGTTGGCGTAAATATTACAGATACGTTTGACGCTTTGAGGGCAAAAGAGCATAAGTTTGATTGCCAGCTACATCGCTTTATCAAGAATAACTCTATCTTTATTAGCCATATTGTTTTTGATGAGTCTATCCTTGGCGATGGAGCAAATTGTAAGCAGTTTATGCAGATTATTAAGTCTGTAAACGATTCTAAGGTTAAGGCTGCTAATAGTAACAAGCGATTTGTTAGGTGGTAGTTATGCTGACTAAAAAAGAGCGTGAAAAGATTGTTGAGAGGTGCAAGAGCTATTTTTATAGCGGTGAAACCGACATATGTAGATACTTAGTTGGACATTCGTTGCTAGATGATGCAACAGATGAAGAACGATGCAAAGCCGTTATAGATTGTATTCGTGATTTTTGTGATACGTCAAATATGGTTGAGTTGCCATATGATAAAAATGGAGAGGTTATTTATATTGATGATGATATGGTTGATGAATTTGGTTGCCAAATTGTTGTAACAAGTATTGAATTCTTTGATGATTGCACATCGCCTATTATCACTTGCCGTAATACAGAAGGCAATATCTTTGGGTATTATTCTAGTTCTCTAGTCCATAATCATAAGAGCAAACACGAGCGACTTGCAGAAAGACTTGATATGATTGCTGCTGCGGACTTAAACAGTAAGGACGTTGCAAAGCAACTTTTAGACATCGCAGGTGAGTTGCGTAATTTAGATTGCGGTGATAACGATGACTAACCGTCAAGAAGTAGCGGAGCGGTTGCGGGTGTACGCCACAGATTTCGACTTTGGTGACTCTAATCCCCTTTGGTACGTGGAGAAGGCAGTATTCAACGATATAAGGATACGGGAGTCGAGTAGAGTTTTTGCTCGTCTAGCCGACCTAATCGATCCTACCTGCACGATGAACTGTGGGTATGACAATACTAATGACTCTACAGCGATGTATTTAGAACTCATTGCCTGCCGTCCAGAAGATACGGTAGCTTGTTATTGCCATTCTTGTGGCGATGTGTTCAGATATGACCGTGGAATTATTCCAAACTATTGCCCTAATTGTGGTGCAAGGGTTCTTCAAGATACGAAAGAAGGTTTCCATGAGTAGGTATGTTACATATAAACTTTGGAGCGACTGTACAGCACCAAATAACCTAGAATTCAATGGTAGATTGATTGGTGTAAAGACAACACTAACAACGCCGACAACACAAATGAGTTATGAATATGGCAACGGTGACAATAGAACAGAAGAATATATGGAACTTATTGCACGCTCCCCAGAAGATACGGTAGCTTGTCATTGCCATACTTGTAATATGGTATTCAGATTTGAACGCGGTATTGTATCCGACTATTGCCCGTTTTGTGGCGCAAGGGTGGTGAGAGATCATGACGATGCTTAGACGCTGGAATTATGACGAACAGGTTTACGAGCCTTATGAAGTCCCAGATGACTGGAACGTTAAAAGCTATTCAGAGGATATGGACGAGATTGTTAATTGTCCGCATTGTGGGCAAAAAGTAACCTTTGGTAGTTGCTACACAAGCAAGGAGATACATACACCTCACGGATTTGGCTATGCGGTATGTGGTGAATGTTATGCGACTGAACGAATAAAGGAAGAAGAGTGGCGTAAAAAGCAGAGGTAATTAAAAAGGGAGTCTATAAAGACTCCCTTTTGTCATAATCATCAAGAGGACAATAGTTGATAACTTCAACTCCATATTTTTTCTCTATTTCAGATGGCGTTGTTGGTCCGTCTACATAAATGCTAATTAGGCAATGTAAGGCAGCACGATCATACGGTTCAAATACAACGTGAACAGGTGTAAACGGAGATATGTCAAAGTCATAGTCGTTATGATCTAGAATTCCCATCTCTTCAAATTTGTCGAATTCAACACAATCAGTAAGTACGCCGTCATATTCATCTTTCCATTGAATAACGTCTAGTACCGCATCGCATTCATAAACTCCGTGTGCCATTATTGCCCTTTCCTAGTGTTTGGATAATTGCTTTTTCAGCTTCAGACAATTCTAATACATATTCTTCTGTGTTGATAGTTGGCAATTTTAGCTTTTTATCAATATCCTCTGCAACATTATCAGCAACAAGCAGCTTTATGCCAAAAGATTCTAGTCCAGCATTTTTCTCTGCTTCGATTTCTCTAATGGTGCAGCACGCATTTTTAGGAATTGTGACAAATTGCCCTCTCCTAACAAGGCTTCCTAATGTAGCTAGGCTTACTACATTTTTAGGGTACTTTTTCTCAATGCGCTTACTTGATTTAACCTCTTGTGATTTTGCCTGTTTAAGTAGCAAAGACAAATCTGGAGCAGTTACTGTTGCATTTTTATCATCTAGGTTTGTAGCGAAAGATGTATTTACCAACGCTCTATTTGTATAGGTAATTTTTCTTTCCGTAATTACAAGACAATCTTCATGCTTTTTATAAAGAGATGTGAATGTGGGGCAGAAGAGAAAATATTTGATACCTTGTTTCATGTACCACTTACGAATGCTTGCAAGAATTGAGAATGGCGGATTATCAATAACAACGCAATCTGTAGGATAGTCAAATTCTTTGTAATTTCCGCCTGGATAAAATGGTCTAACTATCTTTGTACCGTCTTGAAGATTGTATTTATTGATTGCCCAATCTAAAACAACGTCATATACATCGTGCGGTGTATAACAGTCATCTGTAGTTAACTTATGACCCCCCCTGGTTTATTAAATTTTTTAATGAAGTCATCGTAATTTTCAAACTTTTTTCGATTCATATAAAAACTCATTTCCTAATCGTTTGGTGTTCACAATTTCCATGATAAGTGAAATTCATTTCTAATTGTGTACGTTTTATGTATTTATCTAAATGCTTATTAGACAATATTATAATGCTTGTAAAGTCTATTATCCTCAATAGAAAGGAATCTAATCATGGCAAAAGAGGATATTTTCTTTAAGAATGTTGCAAAGTTTGCGCTTCCATTTGTAACACTATTCACTATTGTCTGCCCGCTTTATCTAGCAAGTGAGCCTTTAATTGAAGCTGCTATTGTGACTTCTATTATTTGTGCGGTGTTTGTTGGATATATTATTTTTGTAATGTCTTATAGGGATATTGTCTTTTCGTGAAAGTAGACAAATATCGAGCAGAAGGCTACCGTATAAGCATGAATGATACGGTAGCCTTTAACATAACAGTAGTCCTTGTTTATACAGTAATGTCTATAATCTTTCTGTATGCGCTATTTTGTGCAGTTAGGCTTCCATATCTACCGTATAAAACTTATAGAAGAAGAAAGATGAGAAAACGGAGAAGGCATTAGCCTTTCCAAATAAACTTTGTCTTAAAAGTCCACTCTCCCTCTGATACTAATTGTTTTGTATCTGCGTCAAAGATTTTATATTCCCATACAAGTACATTTTGGGCAGCATTGAGGATAGACGTGTACCAAAAAATAGGATGACTTTTGTTATAGTTTTTCGCTTCTTGCTCAAAATTATTAAAGTCATTCTTATTTTGTTCACCGTTCCATTCAACAACTAAGATGTTGTCTTTTTCTGATCCATGGAAGCCAAAAGGAATGACGTGGGTGCGGTCAGACGGTTCATTATTGTCTACTGGAATGATAAGTGACTTCAATTTTCTGCGTTCTTTATCACTTCTTTCATGGAAGCGATCATATGCGCCTTTACCAAAATGCGCCCAGACTTGATGGTATTTCTCATTATGAAAATAATAAATTTCATCTGCCTTTGGTTGACTTTCATTCTTAATCTTCCACGGACTTAATAGCGGTTTGCCAACACGCCTTAATACAACTGGCGAAGATTCTTTAGTGTCGATTGACTTTGCTGCGTGGAGAGAAATGGTGTCCTCTTCAACTCTTTGCTGCTTTGGTACATAGTTATAATATGGTTGTAGAGATTTTCGTATGGCGATATAAACGTTGAGAGCCTTAATGTCTTTCAACTTTTCCTGTTTTTTATTGATAAATTTAAGAGCATTATCTTTAAGTTTAGTAAAATCAACTTCCATATATCAAACTCTCCATATCTTGCATAATTGCTTTTAATCTCAATAAGTATAGCGCATTTATAATAATCTAAGGATTGTTATATACAGATTTGCGGAGTGTAAAAGATATGAATGAGAATCGTATTGATACAGTTGCATACATGAATGCCTTTACGTTCATGCCATATATTACAGATAGCATTTACGATATTAAGGAATTGCTTTCTTATTTTGAAAAGATCGTGTACGGCATTGTTTGTGTTGATACCGTAGACAAACTTTTGCTATCTGAACTAGAGCAAGTACAAGAGGTTTTACGCATTATGTGTAAGGATATGGATAACACTCTAAGATATTCTGAAGATACCTATGATGTTCTTTATAACGGATATGTTAATGGAATGTGGGTTGATAAGGACTTTATTGAGGAGAATATCCAGAAGATTAGTACACAGATTAGCACCTTTAATAAGGTTCAAAATCAGTTGCTAGATATGATTGATGGCATGAAGGGGAATTACCGTTTGAGAAACGTAGAAACAGTTACGCAGCTTTATGTGCCTATGGCAAATCTAAGCGATGCAATTTTTAGCTTTAGTGATAACTATGAACACAAATTCCTCTACAATCTCAAAGCAATGTTTGTGTAATTAAACGTAAATACACAAAAAGAGATAAGGCAAAGACTGTAGTATAGTTTTTGCCTTATTTTCTATATAATTGTAAAATGATTAAAATTTCTACTATTGAAATGAGCGTCACTATATGGAACTGTTAAATGTCGCTGCGGATGATATTGAAACTTACTCGCAAGACCTTATTGATGTAGTTACTACGCCGAAACCCGTTATCCGTGGTGTAGCTTCTATGGTTCTTGCTATAAGGGATTTAGACAGTATCTATGAAGATATGATGATTGATGATTTAGAACGCTTTGAAATTATGCAAAACAGAGCGGACTTTTTACTAAACATCATTTCTGCCTTTGAAGGTATGAGAGTCATTTGTATTAGAAGCAAGTATTTAGATGATCAAGTCATGAATGTTTTAACAAACATTGCCTTTGTCGTACAAAGAATTTATACGACTATTTATAATCTTTCTTCACTTAATACAAAGGAAAAGGAGGTGTCTTATGCAGAGTAACAGCAACAAGGTAATGTTAATTGACCCAAATCAGACCCCAGAGCAGGCTATCAATAATTTTGGCAGCTATTTTGCCCGTAGTACCACCTCTATTACAAGTAGCAAACAGCCTGTAAATCTTGAAGATAACAATATGTCAAACGTTGCTTTTACGTTTTATGACGTTGATACTTTGATTATCCTTAAACAGATAACTATTCCCGTTTCATTAAAAAGCAAAGACCAAATCAAGAAGTATGTTAACGTGAAACAACTTCCAGAATTACCTCCAAGGCACTACATTTCTGTTAACAATAACAACTTTATTGTTAAAGAATCTGAAGCTGGAAATAAGGTATTCATTCCATGTAAGCCATATGCTAAAGAAAGCTATGAAAAGGAGTATGCAGCTATCTGTACAAACACTCCTAGCGCAGACGAAAGCTATACATGGAAAAAACGCTTTGAAAACACGCCATGCAAACCTATTTCAGATAAGCCTGCAGTCTATGACGGTAAATATGTTTCACTAGGGAATAACAACTTCATCGCTAGGCTGCTTATGGCATATAGCAGAAAGCCGACTTCCCCGGACGATCCCAATGCAGCCGATCCAAGTCTTGAATGCGATTTGAAAAACTACATTAAAACGCATTCAGGCAAAAAGCCTGCCAAGATTGGCGGTTTTGAAAAGCATTTTGTTATTTATATGGACTGGTTACCCAACATTCCAGCATTGTTACACGAAGCATATTCTTATGGTTTAACAGATGAAACCGTGCGCAATATGTGGAAACCGTGGGTATTCAGACAAGGTGTCGATATTTGCGATAGTCGTGTTACAATAGAAAATGTTAGACCATATAAAGGCAAGGGCATTTTGAAAAGTATTACTTTTTATGCAATTTCTTTTGTGGTTAAAACGGACTTCTATACATGGCACAAGCAGATCCAAAGGACAAAGAAGGGATAAGTATGTATTACAGGCTTGTAATTCCAGAGGGTGACGAAACAGAGAGCGTCGTGGACGAATTCCGCAAGGCGTTTGTTTCTCACATCAAAGACGTAGACGGACTACCCGATAATGAGATTCTTTTTGAGAAGAATCGATATACAGAGGGCAGGTCGATTAAGTTTGCAAAGAATCATGATTGCCTTATTGACGAGGTAAACGTGGATAAACAGACGGGTACACCGACTACCGTATCTCTTGTGTATTCACCAAATCCACAGGAAGAGTATGTAGACCAGCCTGTTGATGACGTTGTAGACTCACTTTCTTCTAGACTAGACGATGATACCGATTCTACAGATGACGTTGCCGGCAGCAATGACGCAACTGATATTTCTCTTGCTATTGCAGATGATGATTCAGTTGAGGACGAGCCTAATGCCGTTGTTGATGAGGACAACGATGCAGCGCAGGTTGCAGAGGATGATGGCTCAAAGGATCTTGTAAGCGAGGATAATGCACCACTAGATAACGAGGTAGCCACAGAGGACTTCTCTGATGCGTTTGTTAAGGCAGATGGCAATTCTACAGACAATGTAGACTCATTCCAGTACGTTGAGTCCCCCGCTGGTTCTAAGAACAGCGTTTCAGAAGATGATCCACTTTCTGATATTCTGCCTTCCGTTGAGGATTTGCGTGAAGAGGTATCTACACCGCTCAATCTAGGCGATACTCTTAATGATCCATATCTAAAGATGAGCAAGGATATGCTTGATGCACAGCTATCTATGGAGCGTGCGCAGGTTCGCTTTGCGGTTAACTCTCTTACTAAGTCTGACGTTAACAGACTTATGGAGGAGATTAGAGAGCGTGCTTCACACGATGAAGTCCTCTCTAAGTACGTACAAGCTGCACTTGATAAGGCTCAATCAGATAGAGATTATGAGCAGCGTAGAAATGCGGTAGCAAACGCATACAGCATTGCGCTAGAACATTATGTAGCTTCAAAGATTGAGGAAATTAAGGCTACTTATAGGGCAGAGCATCCAGACGATACTGACGAGCGCATTGCACAGTTTGAGTCTGAAAATCATGAGCAGCGTAACAAAGAGGAAAAGTCTTTCTTTGATGCAAGGCTTGACGCTCAAAATCGTGTTGTAGAGATTACATCCGAGGGTGAGAACAATAGCGTTATTTCTAAGGTTCTAAGTTTTGTACTTCTAAAGCGTTCGTTTAAGAGCCTGTTTAACAATGCTCGTGAGGAGGTTCGTGTAGCACAGAATGCTAAGAATCAGTCAAACGAGGTAGTTGCAGAGTATGAGCCTGCCCACTATGCCCAGCAGCCAGAGGGTTCGTTTGAGTATAGCGATGACGATGATTCTTTGAATGATTCTGACGATAGCGTATATGACAACTCTGACGTAGATGACGAGCCTGCAGAGGGCAATTCTTACGACGATGCGTTTAATGCCGGTTATCAAAAGGCACTAGAGGATATTCTTGCCCGCCAGGACGAGAATGATTCAGAGAAAGACGATGTAGACGAGCCTGCAGATGACGATTCTTATGAGTTGGCAGACGATGATTTGTTTGACGATGAGCCTGCAGACGCATCTAATGAATCGGACGAGAACGAGAACGAGGATGATGGCGATGAAAGCGATGAGCCAGAAACCGATGACGAAACAGACGAGCCAGAAGATGAAGATTCCACCAAAGACCCCGATTCAGAAGGCGAGGAAACTCCCGAAGATCAGACTCCCGAGGTTCAAGACGGTGGAGAGCCTGTTGAAGAGTCGCTAAATGAAACAGAAGGCAATGATTCCGAGGTCGTAAATAACGATGACGATGATTCTGATGACGCAGATGATTTTGACTTTGTTGACGAGCCTGTAGCGGACGATGAAGCTGAAAGCGATTCTAGTGTTACGACTACCCTAGAGCCTGTCCCAGAGGTACAGAAGGGAGAGGATTCAGAGAAGCATGACGAGCCTGTTGTAGAAGCACCATCTACCCCCGAGGTTGTTTTCCCAGTTGATACTGCGACAAAAAAGCCAAAAAAGAATCATCATAAGATCCTTCAGAGAGTTGGCATTGGCGTTGCAGCCGTTGCTTTGGCAGCAGGTTTGTATATTGGCGTTGGAGGAATGGTATTCCACCTTCCACCATTCCAGCAGACCCAGCAGGAAGCACCTGTTACGGACAATCAGAACATCATGGATCAGATTCATGATAAGTTTAAGGCGGGACAGACTGTTACTATTACAGATAATGGCCAGCAAAAGAAGGCTACAGTTACAGATGTAACGACTGACGGCGTTAACGTAAAGGACGATAGTGGTAATCAGTACACACTATCCCCACAGCTTGCCCAGGCTTATGTAAATGCCCACCCAGAGCAGTTTAAGACCGATGGCGGGGCGCAGAACACCTCTGATGCCACAACACAGCACTAATGCCCGTAATGGAACGGGAACACTTCATTTTTATGTTTGTAAGATAAGTAAGTAGAAGGAAAAGGAACAATGGCAAAGTATAAAACGTTTGCTGATTTCTCAAAGGCAAAAGGACTAGATTCAGAGCATTTCCCTTTTGCTAGAGCGGGACTAAACGTTTACCGTGCAATCAGATTCGTCTTTATGCTTGCCATTGCTCTTTTGATAGCGTCTGTTGTCCTGCACGTTGCAGGTAATGCGTTATCAAAAGTGAGTTTTACTTTTCCACAACTCTCAACTAACCCTCAATCAGATGACTTTACCTCTAGGTTTTTAGCTAACCTTGGAAAAGAATTCGGATTCTCTAACCCTCAAGTTGAGGTTGAGGGTTTTGGTAGTCCTAGCCTAAATCTAGGAAGTCTTGTTGTTGGCTTTTCAAGGTTTATCCTCTTCCTTGCAAAGTTGACTATCAATATTGAAATCATCTTAATTTTTGCGTACATTGTCCTTGTGTTGCTTCGATGGCATAACTGGGAGCGTCATGTATTCTCTTGTGATCGTGAGTCTATAAAAATTGAGCGTGAGATTAAACGCCGTAACAACTATGCAAAGCGTCTTTCTAATATCAGAGAAGCTATCTCTAAGGCAAGAAGCGGTGAAAATAGTGAGCCATCATTAGACCAGCTTGCAGAAGAAGAATCACTTAATGCACTTAATTCTATGCGAGTATATGTGAATGAGCGTGACAATGCTTATACAGAGAGTGTTGAAAGAAACTATAGAATCGAGATTGTTAACCCTACAAACACTCTTGCATCTCAAAAGTTGAACACAAATCTTAATGATTTTGAAAACATGGCGAGTAACGCTACTGGCGGTAAGGTTAACTTTTCCTCTAAGACGTTATCCAGCGATCATCTAAAGATTGCATACATGGACTCTATTGAGGTAGTTAACCCATATATGATTGTCGATACCACAGACCATACAGAGTATTGTGCTTACTGTATTCCTCTCAATCTGTTTGCGTCTGTTGAGGAAAAAATTGAAGCTGCAAAGCAGAAGAATAGTCAATGGATCAATGAAACCTCGAAAGTCCTCGATCTTGTATTTCCATCTACCGATGTTGGAGCAAGGCGAATTAGCGTCAATGCTTCTGGTTCTGTTGCAATTTTTAAGTATGAACTACCTAAAAAGTTGAATGTACAAAATCCATCTAGCATTGAGGATAAGATTAAAGGTTGGACGCAAACAGACGATTGCTCTGTAACGATTAGTGCAGGCAAACTTGTGGTATCTATGCGAATGCCTGTCAAGATGCCTATTGACACAGCTACCGTTTTTAGAGATGCTTTTGGCATAGAAGATACGGCTGCTCATATAGCTGCATAATTTAGATTGTACGACCTTCGTGAGTATAGAACAAATAGAAGGGGGTGAGTAAATTGCTAAAAAGCTTCAAAACAGAAATAAATCCGACAGTCGAGCAAAAAACCAAGATTAACAAGACCATCGGCGTTTGTAGATATATTTACAATTTTTATATCGCTTACAATAAAGCCTTGTATGATAAAGGTGAAAAGTTTATGACTGGCAGGAGTTTTAGCGTATGGCTCAATAATGAGTATATTCCTAATAATCTTGAAAAGATATGGATTAAAGAAGTGTATTCAAAGGCTGTTAAAAAGTCTATTGAAGATGGATACACTGCATTTACAAGGTTTTTTAAACATCAAAGTGGTTTCCCTAAATTCAAAAAGAAAGGTAAATCTGATGTAAAAATGTATTTTGTAAAAGATCATCCTAAAGATTGTAGATGCGAGAGACATAGGTTAAACATACCAACTTTAGGTTGGGTGCGTATTAAAGAAAAAGGCTATATACCAACAACTAAAGGCGGATGGAAAATCAAAAGCGGTACAGTATCTATCAAAGCAGGTAGGTATTATGTATCAGTTCTTGTGGAAATTCCAGACACTAAGATTGTTAATAATAGTAATGACGGCATAGGAATTGACTTAGGTTTGAAGGACTTTGTAATAGTTTCTAATGGCAAAATCTATAAAAACATCAATAAGTCAGCAAGAATTAAAAAATTGGAAAAGAGATTGCATAGAGAGCAAAGATGTCTCTCACGCAAGTATGAGAATTTAAAGAAGGGAGAGTCCACTCAAAAGAATATACAAAAGCAAAAACTCAAAGTACAAATACTTCATCATAAGATAAATAATATCCGTACTGACTATATCAATAAAACAATAGCCGAGATAGTGAAAACCAAGCCATCTTATATAACTATTGAAGATTTGAATGTGTTAGGAATGATGAAGAACAGGCATCTAGCAAAATCCGTTTCGTCACAAAAGTTCTATGAATTTAGAACTAAGATCAAAGCCAAGTGTAGCGAAACCGGCATTGAATTAAGAGTTGTAGACAGATGGTTTCCATCATCTAAAATGTGTCACCGCTGCGGTGTTATCAAGAAAGATTTGAAGCTTTCAGATAGAATATACCGTTGTGATTGTGGTTATGTCGAGGATAGGGACTTAAACGCTGCTCTTAATCTAAGAGATGCTTTAACTTACGAAGTTGCATGATAAAAGCAAACGTAAGTATGTACTGCAGGCTATTGCAGGAATTTACGACTGTGGAGTGTACAAAAACTTGCTAGTAGCGTATAATCGCCAATGCATACACGTTGAAGCAGTAAGAAGCATCCGTGAGGACTTCAATTTCTCGATGTGTTTGAGTATGTTTAAATATATTTTGAGGGGCAGAGTTATTTAATATGGCAGAGAAGTTTGATTTAGATAGTCTTGAGGACGAACTCGCAAAAGAGGAAGGCGTTTCAAGACGTGACTATATTGCTAAGGGAAAGTCTAAAGAGCGCACAAGCCTTCTTAAAAAGAATAAGGCTGGAATTCAACTAGAGAACACAAAGACAAAGGCAGAAAAAGAAGCAGAGATGCAAAAGGCTAAGTCTGTAGCTAAGAATATTGCGTATGTTTCGCTTCATTATGTATTGCCTATTGTTGTTACCTTTGTTATTGCGTTTTCACTAGGCGCAGTCCTTGCTCCAAAGACTGTATATAACACGCAGACCTACAAGGGCGTAGATAACGTTAAAAGCGTTCAATCTCCTATTGAAAGTGCTGATAACGTAAAAGACGCACAGATTATGGCGTTACAGGCACAACTACAAAAACAAAATGGCAATACTGGCGAAACACCAAATCAAAAGTCTAGTGCGTACATTACAATGACACAGCAAAACGCTGGACTTGCTAATAAGTATGACAGTCTGTTTAATACGCTTGTTTCTTATACAGATCAGAAGAATGATAATGCCGTTTCTGCAACTATCAACGATATTCAGAATTTGTTTAACACCAAAGTCATGGGAAACACTACAGATGATCAGTTGAAGAAAATGCAAGCAATCGTTAAACAGGATAGTCCAGCTTCACAGCTTCAGAAAACAGTTGTTAAGTCAAATCCTGCAACGGTAGTTTTCGCAGGTGAGAACACAGATGGGCAGTATACTTACGTTGCGTTTGTGCCTTTTATGTCTGAGGACGCAAACTATACAGCGGTATACGTATTCTCCACAAAAGACGGAGATTCTCTAACTGATATTCAATATGCGGGTTATACTACAGGAAATGCAGATGTACAGGCGGTGGCACAGATTGCTGCTCAAACAGCAAAAGTCACTAAACAATAAAGAAGGCAGTAAATAATGCGCACGACAATCGCTAATAAGATTTGTACCGCAGGACTCGCAGTCGTAATGATTGCGAGTACTGTTCCTGCTAAGGCGTTCGCTGAATTTCCTCTTGTTGGTAGCGGTAGTGCAGAAAGCGCAACGAAATTTGACGATGACTTTATCCACCACAAGAAAAGATGTGAGCGCAAAGACACGTCTACTAATAATGCTCCTATTACAGGTGGCACTATTGGAAAATCAGAGGACTGGATTACCCCAGGCACTCCTACTTACAACGTAGCAAAGCAAGTCTTTGACACGTTTACACAGGAATATGGAATGTCCGGACACGCTGCTGCGGGAATTATCGGACACATCAAATCAGAGAGTTATTTTGTACCAGACAGGGCAGAGCAAACAGGCTCTCCTATTTTCTTTGGTATGAATGGTAAAGAGCCACCTGCAGGTATGAGAAATTATGCTAATTTCGTAGGCGGTGGTGGACTTTTTCAGTTTACTCCCTATACAAAATTTACTAATAGTCAATGGTGGGGTGCTATTGATAGTGATGGTTGGGGCGTTCGTAATCAATGTGCTGCCGTATGGGGTTTAGAGTGGGGAAATAGAATGGTAGAGCCATTCATGCGTATGCACAATACTCCTTATAGAACTGTTGAGGAGTTTATGAACGCAGATGATCCAGTCAAAGCACGTCTTACATGGTCGCAGGCTTATGAGCGTGGTGTAGATGGAAACGTTGAACAGCGTAACGCAGACGCAATTACCGCTGATAGAGTATTTAACTCTGCCAACATTCCAGCCGATCCGTCTAAGTGGAAATTGAGCGGTAACGGACTTGATGCAAGCAATCAACTAAGTCGTACAACGACTACAAGCGGTTATGACGCTAGTGGCGATTGTGAGGATGATGGTGATACTATCAACGCAGATGGAAGCATTAAGGCATGGATGGCATACCTTAAAAAGTGGGCAGACGATGACTCCATTGGTTATGTAGACGGTGGAGTAAACGATCCTCACAAGGGTAGCGTTCAATGTGCTAGTTACCTTGTATGGGGTTTGTATGATAGCGGTATGGATAAGTCGTTTATCGAGGATATGCGTAAGGGACAAGGCAATCCATATTACGTTCCAGACCTTTACAATATGCTTACAAAATCTGGCTCAAAGTGGGATGTACATCCATTTAATGCCGATGAATTAAAGGCTGGCGATATTATTATGTACGGCAACAAACACCATGTCGCTATGGTTGCAAGCGTAACTACAGACAGTAGCGGTAAGAAGCAAATCACTTCTTATGGTGCATCTGATAATTACGATGGTGCTGACGGCGATGGTGGAAATATTGGACAGACCCTTCATGGCGTGCCAGTAGACCATGCAGAGGTCGCTGAAACAGACCTATATACAGGCGGTTATGAGGGCGGTTATTACTTTAGATTTAAGGGATAAAGCCTAGTCTTTTCAATGTTTTAACTTATGTACATTTTGTGTAGTGGCTATAATAAGTATTGTATAGTCACTACTTTTTTAGTAATGAGATATAATTGTGACAAAGATAGAAAGGACACAAATATGTCAATACGAGAGTTTATTGCAAGTCATAAAAAGATTGCAGCTACAATCGCTGGCAGTACACTTGCTGCTGGACTAGCGGTTGGATTTGTTATTTGGAATGGGAATAACTCAACAATCAACACAACACAGCCTACTCAAATTCAAAACGTTCCTACTAACTCTGATAAGCCTAGTGCTAATGACAATAGTGACAATCAGAGTAGCGGGGATAAAAATGAGTGGGCATCGTATGGTGTAAAGGACTCTGATATTAAGACAGATGTTGCGGGTCACTATACAAGTGAAACGTATACAGCGTTTACAGACGCAGCTTCAAAATATCAAGGTGATGAAGCAGAAGCCTTCCAAAAGAATCTGAAGTTTTTGCGTGACGAAAACGGCGGAGATAATAAGGGTGTACTAGATAGCACACGACTTACTATGAAGCCTAATGAGAATCTTGAATACAAAACAGACGGTGGCAAAATGGAGGAGAATGTCGTTAACTTCATGAATACCGTTCGTGATGAATTTAACTCTATTGAGTTTGTGGACGGTAATCCACAGGTAACAAATTTCTTCTACAAATATTTTGGTGCAGATCAAAACAATTTTGCTAAGGGATATGTAAAGAGATATGCACAAGGAAAAGGCGAGGTGATTAAGGCTATCGTCTATGCTCCTAACGATAAAAACTATCCTAATGGCTACCCCGTATTTATTTACACAAAGTCAACTCCCCTAAAGTATGACGGTACATATTTGCCAACTAGATACGATGTAATTCAAGGACTCTATGATCCTGTTCAAAATCAGTTACAGATTGACAAAGTGTATAGCAACATCAATCAAGTATTTTAATTGGAGGTTTTTATGCCAAACGATACTAAGACAGATTCCGTTAACACAAGTGAATCAAAACAAGGCTCTGAGAGCCGTTCTAAGCGTACCTTTACACGCAGACAGGCAATTATGGCAGGAGTTGGCGGATTGGCTGCCGTGGTCGGTGTTGCTGGCTTTGCGGTATGGTCTAACAGCAACAAGCCACCACAGCCTACAGACGTTGGAGGAATTACAAATGTTCCCACAGCAAATGGAGAAAAGGTCAACTATAAGAATGTTCGAGATGACAGACTAAGTGAGCATACAGACCAAAATGTTATCAATGAAGATACTGGAATTTTCCATGATGTCCCGTTCGATAAAAAGCTAGACCGTATTCCAGACCTTTGCGCTTGGGTGCTTGCATATGATAATCACTTCCCGCACTCTAACACCAACGACAATAAGGGTGCGATGATTGATTGGCTTGATAGAAACTACAATCTGACGGTTGATGATTCTAACGGCAAGATTGACGCTATCTATAAGCCTGTTTCTGGTACACAGGCTGGTTCTATGCCAGTTGTTTTCTGCGGTGGTGCGACTACTTATAAAACAGACGATCCTTTGGTTTATAACATTGAAGCTATCGTTCTAAGTAGTAAGATCGCATACGATCCCATCCATGAAAATGCTGAGGACGTATACAACAATGACGCTATTCCACAGTTTAAGCAGGCATGGGCGCAAAATTACACGGAGTTTATCGACAAATATAAAAAAATTGTAAAGATGACTTTGGTTATTGACGCAAATAATAACGCTCATGCTACAATTAAGGTCAATGACGATCAAGCCGATTGGATTGAAGGATAAATATTATGGCAAAGCGTTTTTCTTTTGTAGGACAGGCAAGCGATTCTAAGAAGGTTTGTGCAAACAAGACAAACCTGCAGACTAAGCTGGTTCGTGCAATTCTGTACATTCTTTCTGTTCTTGCAAGTCTTACAGTAGTTACTTTGATTAGTAAGAATCTCTTTGATTATATCTGCGGATTCTTTGTTGTTAGCCTGCAGGTATGGAGTATGCAGGGCATTTTTGCAAGTGCAGATGCTTTTACTGTTGCCTACATTTCTGTAATTAGCGCAGTTACAATTTGCTCTCTGCTTGTTGGTATTCGTCTATTCTCTTTCATTTTCAAGATGTGCGTAAAGCGCATTAAAGAGGTTAGAATTGAGGGAAAGAAAAAGAGCGATTAAATGCGTTAAATCTTGTAGATTGTACGACCTTCGTGAGTATAGAACAAATAGAAGGGGGTGAGTAAATTGC
>ERZ1036416.97-NODE-97-length-40658-cov-10.384799_pt1 | contig 40658 bp, 48 predicted proteins | sample MGYA00514219_ERZ1036416 | MGnify/ENA primary metagenome ERZ1036416 (study PRJEB33795, sample SAMN09464945) | human gut metagenome | host: Homo sapiens | place: USA: Stanford, California | collected 2016-11 | study: EMG produced TPA metagenomics assembly of the...
ATATAGGGTATAATAATATTGTAAGGAGGTGATACAAGTGGACATAATAGAAAAGCTAACAAGCTTAGCAAATGCGCTAACGCCACTGCTACTGGCACTAGCAATACTAAAACTTGTTAGCAAAGAGTAAAAAGCGGGCGGGTGAAAGCCCCGCCACCTTCTCAACATCATTGTAAATCAACGAGGTGAATTATGCAATATTTAGAATGGCTGATTAATATAGCAACTATTATTGTTTTGATATTAGTAATTAAACGTTTAGTTAGAAGGTGATGAAATTGAAATTTGAACTAGATGATATTATGACAACACAGGAGGCTGCAGAGCGGTGGAATGTTACTGCTGATTCATTAAAACAGAATTGTAGAGGTCGTGTAAAGAATGGATTTAAGGAGGGCGAGTTTAAGAAGTCTGGGAAAATGTGGCTAGTTACACGGCAAGGTATGGAACGGTTATACGGAAAAGAATCCGCTTTAAGTAGTGTAATAAAAAGCGTGTCAGACGAACATTAGGCCTCTAAATCTCTGCAAAATTTGTAACGGTTGCTCAACTATTGCTCAACTTTTGTCGTACTAAAACGCAAATGATTGTTGAATTATCAATGTTTTTATAATATAATTCATATGTAAGGGATATATAGAATTTCATTTAAAGAACCCAGTAGGCATCGATGCTTACTGGGTTCTTCGTTTTATAAATCGGCTAAAATTCTTTAAAATTTAATCAGTTGCTCAACCGTTGCTCAACCTTCATGCCTTTTGATAACATCCTTCACAGATAATATCGCCTCGCCATGCGGTATTTGGTTAACAACGGATATCAATTCATCGACGTCTCTATGAATATACACCTGATTCGTAACATCTTTATGCGAATGCCCCATTAGCGTTTTTGTCATAGCATCGGACGTGCCTATCTGTGTAAGAAGAGTGGCGAATGTATGTCTCCCGTCATGGGGCAAATGCCCTGGTACTTTCATTTTTAAATACCGGCTGAGCGCCATTTGTATGTTTTTAGGCGTGGATGTCGGAAGCATATACTCTCCGTGCTCGAATCGACTCGCGCTGTACCATTTTCTTATAAATGGCATAATACAATTGGCTATCGGTATGATGCGGTTTTTACTCGCATCCGTTTTAATACCGCCAATCATATAGCGTTCCTTTATATGCACATCAGCAAATTTTATTGACTTAATTTCGCCAGGTCGCATGCCTGTGTATATTAAGCATAACATGATTCTTGCATATTCATCTGTATTCGATAATTGCCATAAATCATAAATCTCTGCCGGTAAAAATGGCTTATGTAAAGTTGACTTTTCTTTTGCGGGCAACGTGACTAGGCTAGCGTAGTTTTTGTCAACAATGTCATTTCGTATGGCTGCCAGAAAACATCCGTTCATGGCTGTTTTAATCTGTGCTAACGCAGGCCCGCTCATGTGGCTATGATCATCAATAATTGCTTGTAGATGGGCTAATCTAATATTTTTAATGGGGATATTCATAAGATGTAGCATTTTCTTTTTATTGTGAGGGTAACCGCCTTTGTCTAGTTGTACCCCTTTGCGCATCTTATCTTCAATCATCCATTCCCAACATTGGCCAAAGGTCGTATCCTTGGTCTCGTATTGCGGGGCGTTAGCGTCATAAGCAGATAGTGCATTATATGCCTCTTTTTGCGTTGCAAAGGTGCCTATAGATTTACGCAAGGGTTTACCCTCGGAGTTATATCCAAGGGTCACCACGACTCTATATGGGCGCCGTAGAGGCTTGTGTTTCATCTTATATACGGTTCCAGTACCATTGGCTCGTTTCATGGCCATAATTACATACCTCCTATAACTAAGCCCCTATCTGAGTAGTATCGGATAGGGGCTTTACGTTTATTAATCATTTGTCTTATAGACTAATTTATTTTCTTTATCCATAAGTTCTGCTAATTTATCAGTGGTAATAGGTATTTCAATTTTATCGCCATTTCCATTAATAAATTTAATAGTATACGGTGGGTTCATAATTATTTGTTTAGGTATTGCATAGTAGACAAGGGCATAGCTATGCGGCATCATATCATAGATTTTGGTATCCATCGCTACTGGGATTATATACTGATTGTCCTTTTCTATAAGTAATCGTTGTGATGGTAGTTGAGGCATTACCGTGCCCGCTAATGGATTCTTTAGATGAAGTGCATATGTAGCTATGTATACATAATCATTACTGTTTAGTATGGCTTTCTTAAAAGATTCGTCTGGAAAAATCAGACGATCGTCTTTGGAATATGATACATATTTAGTGATTGTAGCTGGGGTAATTAATACCGCGGCGCCACCAGCTCCACTCCGAAGTTCAACTCCATAATTAATTGGGCTTTCAAGTTTACGATCAGTTTTATAATTTTGCCCGGTGCTCCAGATTTTATCATACGTTTCTGGGGTTACATCAATAAATTGTGCAAATGAAGAACTAGCAACTGTTGCAAATAATGCCGCGATAGATAAAATTTTATAGAATTTCATTGTTTATCTCCCTTATTAATCTCCCTTATTAATCTCTTACAAAGTCACATTGTACATAACAACCTTACCAATCAGGTATAAGTCATCTGTATTCTCGTAACTAAATACGATATCACGAAATGCCATATTGTTGCTGTCCGGTCTAAATACAAATTCTTGATGCGGGCTATCATTATAAAATCTTTTAACTGTGTAGTCACCACCGTTCTTAATTACAACAATATCACCATCATGGATGTCGCTTAAATCTACGTTAGTTAAAACGGCAATAACGGCGCCGTTTTGAATGACATTATTCATGCTTTCGCCGTTTACGTGCATGAGAATAATATTTCTATTACCCGCGTAGCGACCCATCATAAAGTCCGGAATTATAACGCTCGGCATATAGTTGATGCTATCTATATTAGTTAATGCGCCTGCTGAAACTGATGCGGGTACAAATTTGTAAGTACTGATAGGCATATCCGTTATATTATTGTCAGACTCTTCACCTAGTAATTCCATAATATTGACACGGAGTATATCGGCTAGTTCGTATAATTTACCTACAGGCGGCTCGGCCATACCTGTTTCCCATTTTTGTATAGTTGTAAAGGATTTATATCCTAGCTTTTTTGCTATATCTTCTTGTGATAGATCACGAAGTCGTCTAAATCGTCTAATATTATCTGAAAGCCTCATCTCTTCCTCCTTAATCTCTCTCCCAAACTATATTTAAATTATAGTATATATTTGACTTAAATTCAAATGAATTTAATATTTTTTTGTAAAAACTTGAAAAAAATTCAAATTAACGCTTGACCTTGAATTTAATTCATGTTAAGATGATGTCACAAAAGGAGGTGATATTAATGCCCGAGAAATTTTATTTAGCTGAATTAAGGGCAAGAAAGGGTCTTACACAAGCCCAAGTAGCCGCGGATTTAGGCGTATCTTTACCGACCTATGGTGCGTGGGAAAAGGATATCTCCAACGTGGCCATAAGTAAAGTTGTAGCAGTGGCTGCTTACTTTGGGTGTACTGTAGACCAAATTTTTTTGACCAGGGACTTGAATTAAAATCAAGTAAAAGGAGGGGCAGTGCACATGATTAGAAAAGTGATTTCAGTCGCCCAAATGTCGACCGTGCTCGGTGTTAGTCTAACAGCTATCCGGGAGGGCATCGCAAGAGATAGATTTCCATTTGCCTATGCCTGGCAGTCGCCAGGTAAGAAATCCCGTAGCTTTGTCATCGATAAAGAGGGGTTTAGAACATTCCTTGTCCATTCGCTAGGCTGGGATGTGAAAGTAGTTGATGCGGAGTTTAAATCCGCTGGAATTCATTAGGAGGAATTAATCATGACATGGATTGACGCAGGAATGCATTTGAGCTTAGCTGCAGCAGCAGTAGCATCTATTTTATCAATGGTGACGATATAAAGGAGATCAATTTATGGGTTATATGTTAACTGGCACGTTTTTAGTCGCAGGTTCTATGGGAGCCTTAGAACTCGACCAAATTGGATGGGAACAGTTCATATTGCAATCGTTAATCGGACTGGTTATATCTCTATACGGATTTAAAAAAGATATGGCAGAAGTTGACGCAGAAGAGCAGGAAGATGTCACATACATCCCAAGAGTGAGAACTCACGGTGATTATTGTAAAAACCCTTATTACAACTAAAAGGAGACAGAAAATGACAAAACCTTATATCAGTAAACAAAAAGTAAGGGACTTCGTATCTCGTGTCAGTTGTGACAAAACCGATGCGATTGAAAATGAATACGAAGCTCTATTGACTAAAGAAATTAAGTCGCTAGATGCTTTTAAACGTCTGGAAGAAGCTTTATCTGAAGCCCGGAAAGCGGCTATGGAAATTAAGCGAGCAGGGTTTGGGGATAGCGTTTTGTATAGTATGCCAGCTTCGGAATTTTTAATAGATCGTATGATTAGTCGATGTAAAAGTTGCTATGATAAGCCGCCAAAAGAATGGGCTGCTATTTGTGAACTCTTAAAGCCGTTCGCGGAACGACTATCAAAAGTACGCAACGCCAGACAAAGCGCTTACAGAATTATTGATGAAGCACAAACAGGTAGAGCTGCTGCGGATGCGTTAAAAGAAGCAGGCTTAGATTATTACACATGGGAAAATAGAAAGCCGGAGATGGTGCTTGATTTAAGCGCTTTAAAAGGTGGTGATTAAATTGCGAAATTGCAGCAACTGTCCAAAGCGAGACTATTGCATTCCTGATGAATGCGAAAATTTGGGCATGAAAAATGAGCCTGATGATGCGGCAACATCAACAAGCTCAAATTAGAAAAATAATATTCTACGTTGATTATATCTAAAGGAGGACGTATTTGCAACAATATGAAGAATTCATATCTGCTAAATCTAAAATGTCGGAATCTCACGGATTTGATATTGCTACAGGTATGTTAAACAAACATCTATTTGATTTTCAACGAGATATCGTTAAATGGGCCTTAGCAAAAGGTAAAGCTGCTATATTCGCAGATTGTGGATTAGGTAAAACTTTAATGCAGCTGTCCTGGGCGTATGAGATTTATCTACATACAGGTGGATCAGTACTCATATTAGCACCACTAGCTGTGGCCGCTCAAACACAGTCCGAGGGGGAACGTTTCAATATTCCCGTGACTATATGCGAATCCAATGATGATATTGTGCCAGGTGTTAATATTACGAATTATGAGAAATTGGGACGCTTCAATACCGATAATTTGATAGGTGTCGTGCTTGATGAATCAAGTATCCTAAAGTCATTTACTGGTAAAGTACGTACAGATTTAATAAATCGATTCAGTAATACACCATATCGCTTGGCATGTACGGCAACACCTGCACCAAATGACTATATGGAGCTTGGCAATCATGCGGAGTTCCTCGGCATCATGAGCCGTAATGAGATGTTATCTATGTATTTCACACACGATGGTAGTGATACCGCTAAATGGCGATTAAAAGGCCATGCAGAGAATACCTTTTGGGAGTGGATGGCGTCATGGGCAGTAGTGCTAGATAATCCGGCATCCCTGGGTTATGAAGATGATGGCTATGAATTACCTGAGTTACACGTACATGAAATCGTAGTTGATAAAACTGGCGAAGATGTCCCTACTTTATCATTAATGGAACGCCGCAGGGCTCGCAAAGCATCTCTTGAATCAAGATGTAGGGCAGCAGCTGATTTAGTCAATGCATCTAATGAGCAATGGCTAGTGTGGTGCGACCTTAATGATGAATCGACTACTTTGAAAGAAATGATTGATCTCGCAGAGGACGTCAGAGGTAGTGATAAGGCGACTCGAAAGCAGGGCATGATGTTAGGTTTTGGTTCTGGCTTCCTAAAATGCTTGGTGACAAAGCCAAGTATCGCTGGATTCGGAATGAACTGGCAAAACTGCCACAATATGATATTCGTAGGGCTATCCGATAGTTATGAACAGTATTATCAAGCACTTCGCCGATGCTGGCGATTTGGCCAGAAGCATGAGGTGAACGCATATATCGTAATCTCCGAAAAGGAGGGCGCGGTTAAAGCAAACATCGAACGTAAGGAAGCGGATGCTATAAAAATGAGGGACGCTATGATTGCGCTAACCCGTGATGCTGTTCGTACTGAATTATCTAAAACTAGACGGGAATCAACGGAATACAATCCGTGTGTGCCGATGGTGTTACCTAACTGGGCAGAAATGAGGGCTGTTATATGACTAAAATTTACGTAAGCCATCCATTCGGAGGATTGGCTAAAAATAAAAAGATTGCTGACTCTGTATTAAAGTGGCTGCAGGACGATATGGGCGTATTTCCAATAAAAGAACCTTTTGGCAGTAATACGCATAACATATTCCTATCACCCATACATATATTGGGGCATCTGTACGATAAGGTCGATTATGATACCGGCATAGACTGGTGCATTGACCTTCTAAGTGGCTGCGATGCAATCGTAATGTGCAACGGCTGGGAGAACTCAACCGGGTGCAACTTGGAATTAGCTTATGCTAAGGGGCATAACATAAGAGTCATCCACATCAATGAGTTAAAAGCAGCCAAATTAACTAAATTAGCTGTTGACGCAGGCATGAATATAGCTATAGCCTCCCTTGCTGGAGTCGCAATGCTGCAAGCGCTAAATAAGAAAGCAAAGGAGGACCTACAACATGAACGTGCTAAATCAGTTAATTGAGTCTCGATTTGCAATTTATAACGGCGACTCAGTAGAAGTGCTGAAAGGGCTACCTGATGATAGCGTTCATTACTCTATATTTAGCCCTCCATTTAGTAGCTTGTATGTTTACTCTAATTCTGATAGGGATATGGGCAACTCATCTACTGATAGCGAGTTTTGGCAGCACTTCAAGTATTTAATTACTGAATTACATCGTGTAATAATGCCTGGGCGATTAGTATCAGTTCATTGTATGGATTTACCACTCACGAAATCCAGGGACGGTGTTATCGGAATGAAAGACTTTCCTGGTGACATTATTCGAGCCTTTCAGGATGCTGGATTTGTGATGCATTCTCGTGTCACGATTTGGAAAGACCCTCTCATTGAGGCTACTCGGACAAAGGCGCTAGGGCTTTTACATAAGCAAATTGTAAAAGATTCTGCCATGTGCCGTATGGGGGCGCCTGATTACATCGTTACATTGCGTAAACCTGGTGACAATCCGGAGCCCATCGCACATCCAGAAGGGTTTACTCAGTTTTTCGGTCAAGAGGAACCTGATGGAATCAAAGGAATTGAAAGACCTGCACCAGATCCAGTTTTGTTTGATAAAAAGCAAAAATACAATACGGAGCCTATATATAGCCATCAAGTATGGCGCCGATATGCTAATCCTGTATGGGCCGATATCCGCCAAACACATACGCTGAATTATAAAGCAGCTCGTGATAATAAGGACGAACGTCATATTTGCCCGCTGCAGCTAGATACTGTGGCTCGATGCATAGAATTGTGGAGTAATCCAAATGATATCGTACTTGATCCATTTGCTGGTATTGGTACGGTCCCAGTTATGGCACTTCGTATGGGCCGTAGGGCTTTAGGGTTCGAGCTAAAAGAATCGTATTATAACCAATCAATTATTAATATTCAGGAGGAGTTAAATAATGATTAAAGTTGAAGTTCAAGGAGTTAATGTACTAGATGTATATAATCAGCTAAAAGCTGTGTTAAATCAATTTAAAAGTTTTGTAGATAGCGATAGAGCAATGGATGATAAAGCCCCTGGCATAGTGGACGCAGTAGTATCTACAGTAGCGGCACCCTCCGAGTTCGTATCTAATCTAGCTCCGCAAGATACAAATCAAGGTGTGCCTATTACAACAGTAGCTTTGCAACCAAACTCCATATCCATGACGGTACCTAATGCAGCTGTACAAGTTACTCCTACTCAAGTAGCTGTTACAGCACCAACTGTCAACGTGGCAACTGATGCCCCGGTACAAACTGTTACCGCACCTGCGCAAACACCTGTTACCGCACCTGCGCAAACACCTGTTACCGCTCCGGTATCTCAAGAAGTTAAGAAGTATACATTGCCTGAAATTCAAGCGGCGCTTGCACCATTACTTGACGCAGGGAAAGCTGTAGAATTGCAACAATTAATGACACAATTCGGTGTTCAATACTTGGGTCAAGTACCTGAGGAGAGATACCCTGAATTAGTAAATGCAATTAGAGGATTGGGGGCAAGAATCTAATGGCACCTCGATCACATGCATTATTAAACGCATCGGGGTCGCACCGGTGGCTGCATTGTACAGCCGCCCCTCTTCTAGAGGAGAACTTTCCCGATAGTACATCTGTATATGCAAAGGAAGGAACCCTGGCACATGAACTGTGTGAGTTAAAATTACAGAAGTATACCACGGCCATGGCGAAATCCACATACACTCGCAAGTTCAACAAAATCAAAAAAGATGAATTGTGGCAACCAGAAATGGATGATACCTCGGAAACATACCTTGAATATGTCAAAGGTGTTATGTTAGGTTGCACGGCAACTCCAGTAGTAGCCATTGAAAAACGCGTTGATTTTAGCCGCTATGTGCCCGATGGATTCGGTACGGCTGACTGTATCATCCTATCTGGGGATACATTGCACGTCGTTGATTATAAGCACGGAAAAGGGGTAGTCGTTGATGCGGAAAACAATCCGCAAATGATGTTATATGCTCTCGGTGCGATTGATGCGTATAGCTTACTCTATATGTTCAATACGGTCAAAATGACTATCGTGCAGCCCCGTGTTAATAATATCAGCGAATGGGAAATCCCTACGGCAGAACTACTGGATTGGGGTAATACTTTTGTCAAACCTCGTGCAGACGAGGCTATGTCTGGTAACGGTAAATTTGAACCCGGTGATTGGTGCAGATTCTGTAGGGCAAAACAGCAGTGTAAAGCCCGATATGATGCAAACGACTCATTGCACAGTGCGCTAGTTGCTAATCATGATCCTCGACTTATCTCGATGACAGAACTCGGCGAATATCTTCGTCGAGGTAAAGACGTCGCTGCATGGCTTGAAGATATGAAAGACTACGCACTCACTGAATCTCTTAATGGGGTGACAGTCCCTGGCTGGAAAGCCGTAGAGGGTCGTGGTAGTCGAGCTTTCCAAGACACTGATGCTGCTATTGATACTTTAATTAAAGCTGGCATCGATGAAAGCATTCTATATGAACGCAAGACATTAACATTGGCACAGATGGAAAAGACCATCGGTAAGACCCAATTTAATGATATGGTAGGCGATATGATTATTAAGAAAGCAGGCAAGCCTACCCTAGTTGAGGAATCCGATAAGCGCCCTCGGATTACCAATCAACCTACTGCGGCGCAAATATTTAATGTATCTAATGATAATAATGGAGGTAATTAATTATGTCATTCGTTCCACAACCAACTGAAGTATTATTGCAAAATGTTCGTGTATCCTATTGCCATCTATTAGAACCTTGGGCTAATTCCACACAACCTGGTGCTAAACCTAGATATTCAGCTACTATTCTTTTGCCTAAAACTGATGTAGCTCAACACCAAGCTCTCATGAATGCTATCGAAGCTGCTATCCAATCAGCACGTACTAAATTCGGCGCACGTGTTCCAGCACAGCCAAAAGTACCAATTCATGACGGTGATGGATACACACAATCTGGTAAGGAGTTTGGTCCTGAATGTAAAGGTCATTGGGTATTTACAGCAGCGCAAGATGCTAGCTATAAAGTTGAAGTAGTAGATCTTCAAGGTAATCCTCTCACAAATCCTACACAAGTATACTCCGGCATGTATGTCAATGTACTCGTTCGATTCTTCTTCTACTCCAATCAATCCACTGGTATTGGATGTGGTTTGGGCCCTGTTCAAAAAGTACGCGATGGTGAAGCGTTGGGCAGTATGCCTGTTGCAGCATCCTCTGTATTTGGTGCACCTCAAGGTAGTGCGGCTAATGTTTATACCGGTGCTCCAGTAGCAGCAGGTCAACCTGTGCAACAACAAGCCGCTCAACAAGGTTATGTACAACCGGCATATGCTACGACACCTCAGCAATCCGTGCAGCAAGCTCCTGTAGGGATTAACCCTGTAACTGGTCAACCTTACTAATAGGTGCCTGATATGAGGCATCTAAGTATTGATATAGAAACATATTCATCGACCGATATCTCATTCGGAGTGTACAAATATACTGAATCGCCTGATTTCACCATATTACTATTTGCGTATTCCTACGACTTTGGTCCTGTTGAAGTTGTAGATTTAGCGCAGGGAGGAGTAATTCCTGACAGTGTAATTCGTGATTTATTAAACCCAGATGTAATCAAGCACGCTTACAATGCACAATTTGAAATTACGTGTCTAAATCGTGCAGGGTTACTCACATCTGTTGATCAGTGGCAGTGTACGATGATTCACGGTGCCTACTTAGGATATCCTATGGGCCTAGCCTTACTCGGCAAGGCCCTGGGGTTACCTCAGGATAAGAAAAAGGACACATCAGGGAAAGCACTTATCAAGTACTTTTGTACACCATGTAAGCCTACCAAACGAAATGGTGGCCGTACACGTAATCTACCTAGACACGATACGGATAAATGGAATGCTTTTATCGAGTACAACCGCCAGGACGTTGTGACTGAGATGGAATGTTATCACAGATTAGCCTCATTCCCCGTACCTGATGATACGTGGAAAGATTGGTATCTTGATATCCAAATCAATAGTAGAGGGGTGCGCATCGACAATGAATTGGTTGAGGGTGCACTATACATTGATGAGGAAAATCGAGAAATGTTGATGAATGAGGCTTACCAAATCACGGGGCTTAGCAACCCTAATAGCCGAAACCAATTGCTTGATTGGCTAAACAATAATACTAATGTCAGTCTTGATAAATTAACTAAGGACACTGTGGCTGATGCTCTGATGGATGCTGATGACGTTGCCGCAAAAGTACTCATGATTCGTAAAAAGCTAGCTAAGTCATCTGTATCTAAATATACGATGACTGATAGCGCCATGGGCTCAGATCTTCGTCTCAGAGGAACGTTACAATTCTATGGCGCCAACCGTACTGGACGCTGGGCGGGTCGTCTTATCCAGGTGCAGAACCTGCCGAGAAATTACATCGAGAACCTCGACACGGCTCGGCATCTCGTTAAAACCAAAAACCGTCAAGGGTTAGAACTTCTATATGGCGACGTATCGGATACGCTATCTCAATTAATTCGTACCTCAATTATTGCTGAAGAAGGTAATACATTATGTGTGGCAGACTTCTCGGCTATTGAGGCTCGTGTTATTGCTTGGTTATCGGGAGAACATTGGCGGCAACGTGTATTCGCTGAGGGCGGAGACATATACTGTGCTTCCGCATCATCGATGTTTGGTGTTCCCGTTGTTAAGCATGGCGAGAATGGTCACCTTAGACAAAAGGGCAAAGTCGCTGAATTGGCACTCGGCTATCAAGGCGGAGTGAATGCATTAAAAGCCATGGGAGCTCTTGATATGGGACTCCATGAGGAGGAATTACCTGAAATCGTAAATTTATGGCGCAACGCATCGCCTAGAATAAGAGATTTATGGTATGCCGTTGAGAATGCGGCCGTGTACACCGTTACTACCGGGAATCCTATAGGCCTTGACCACGGTATTATGTTCCGTTTGGAAATTGATCCAATATACGGTTACCGTTATATGACGATTGAGTTACCGAGTGGACGTAAGCTATTTTATCCTAGCCCAAGCATTAAGCAAAATGCATTCGGTAAGGATGCTGTACATTTTAAGACTAAGGTAAACGCTGCATGGGTTACTGAAAGCACCTATGGAGGCAAATTAGTCGAAAACATCACACAAGCAGTCGCTCGAGATTGCTTAGCATTGACACTGCGCCGATTGGAGGATGTAGGATATCAAATTATCATGCACATCCATGATGAGGCTGTACTTGAAATCAACAAGGATAACGCAGAATCTACGTTAAATGATGTTAATGCTATATTCTCAATCGCCATACCTTGGGCAGACGGGCTGCTATTATCATCCGCAGGATTTACTAACGACTATTATATGAAAGATTAGGAGGGGATACACTTGCAAAACGATAAACTGATTACTATCAGTATCGGTGCGAGTCGCACATCAAAGCAATGGACCCGTACGGAGATGTTGTGGTCCGAGTTTTGTGAACGCCTCAAAATCCCCGTTCGTACAACAGAAACCGTGGACGAATACCACAGATTGCCAAAATCTGAGAAAAGCAAGCTAAAGGACATAGGTGGCTTTGTTGGTGGTACTTTAAACGGTCTACAACGTAAAGCTATTAACGTGTCTGGGCGTGATTTGATTACTCTTGATATGGATGCCATATCGCCTGGGGAAACTGAGAACGTCGCTCGCACGATTGACAGCCTAGGCATGGCTTATGTCATATACTCAACCCGTTCTCACACTGTGCATCGTCCACGGTTACGTGTTATCGTCCCTACTGATAGAACGATGACGCCTGATGAGTATGAGCCTATCGCTCGTAAGCTGGCGGAGCTCATCGGCATTGGTATGATGGATGGAACTACGTTCGAAGCTTCTCGGCTTATGTATTGGCCATCATGCCCGAATGATGCGCAATATGTATATTATGTAGGCGATAAGGCATTCTTATCTGCTGACGGTATGCTCAGCCAATATACTGATTGGCGAGATGTGCGTTCTTGGCCACAAGTACCAGGTAAGGAAGCATCGCAGCATGAAAAGCAGCTACTTGCAAAGCAAGCTGATCCGAGAGAAAAACCAGGTATCGTAGGTGCCTTTTGTCGAATATATGGTATCCGTGAGGCGATTGATAAATTCATACCTCATGCATATGTCGATGTTGACGGCAGCGAGGACCGCTTAACGTTCGTTACTGGCTCAACGGTAGCCGGGGCGGTTATTTATGATGACGATACATTCCTGTTCAGTCACCACAATACTGACCCGTGTAGTGGTCAATTAGTTAACGCCTTTGACCTTATTCGGCTGCATAAGTTCCACAGCTTAGACGAGACTGCTAAGGATGGGACACCTGGGCATAAGCTGCCATCTTACATGGCTATGTCTAAACTAGCTATGCAAGATACGGTAGTCGTTAATGAACTTAACATGGCCCGTGCCCGAGAATCGGCATCAAATGTATTTGCTGATATTATCACGGATGTGTCGGCTCACGCTGAGACATCCGACCTCGACCCTAATGCGTTAACGAACGTCGACTGGATGAAAAGTTCGACTTTAAAGTACGACGAGAATGGTCGACCTAAGAACACACTAGATAATATGCTTAAAATCATGCACCATGACCCGGCGCTTGTCGGTAGACTTGCCTATGATAGATTTGGTTCGAGATACGTGGCAAAAGGAGCCCTACCATGGAACCCAATACCAGGACTTCGCATATGGACAGACGCAGATGATGCGGGCTTACGGTGGTATCTAGAAAATAAATATGATATCACCGGCAAAGATAAAATCATGGATGCCCTCATTATGTGTGCTGAGCAAAATGGATTTAATGAAGTACTAGATTACCTTAACGGGTTATCCTGGGACGGCATTGCCCGATTAGATACCATATTCATCGACTACTTAGGGGCTGAGGATAATGTATATACCCGTGCAGCCGCTAGAAAGTCATTTACGGCGGCAGTAGCGCGAGCGTTTGATCCTGGATGCAAGTATGACACAATGCCAATTCTTATCGGCGGTCAGGGTATTGGTAAAAGTACTCTTATCCGCACAATGGGCAAGAAGTGGTACGCTGATGGCTTAAATACCTTTGAGGGTAAGGAAGCTGCAGAAGGCATTCAAGGTAAATGGATTATAGAAGCTGGTGAAATGGCGGGGTATTCGAGGGCTGAAGAAAATGCATCCAAGCAATTCCTAAGTCGTCAAGTAGATGTATTTCGTCAAGCTTATGGCCGACGTACACAAGAGTATCCACGGCAGTGTGTATTCTTTGGTAGTACGAATCAATATGAATTCCTAAAAGATATTACAGGTAATCGCCGATTTTGGCCTATTGATCTTGAGATGACGACTCCACGAAAGAACATATTTGTTAATCTTCCGGGAGAAGTTGACCAGTTATGGGCGGAGGCTTTGTATCGGTATAAAAGCGGGGAAAGCCTCATTATCGAGGATGACCCGAACGTACTAAAACTGGCTGATGCGGCTAGAGAGGCGCACATGGAATCAAATACCAAAGCAGGACTGATTAATGAGTTTTTATTAATCAAAGTACCGTTAAATTGGAATGTGATGAGTCGGAGCGCCAGGAGGACGTATCTTAGCATGAATGCTAAACCTGCCGAGGGTCAAGAGTTAGTATATCGTGACCGTATTTGTGCGGCAGAGGTATGGTGGGAATGTTTCGGTAACGACCCGAGTCGCATGAAGAAAATCGAGACCAGGGAAATTAATCAAATACTGGCGGACTCCCCATATACAATGGGTGGAAGTCAGTTGATGAGATTTGGTGAATATGGGCATCAAAGAGGGTTCAGAATCAACGAGTCAAAACTGAAATTATAGTGTTAACATTCTCAATTAAGCGTTAACATTCTCAGTATTTTTGTTAACATTAGAATGTTAACGAATTCGGAGAATGTTAACGTACTATGTTAACGCATAAAGTCAGTATTTATCTATATTCATATAGGTTGGTTAACATTGTTAACATTATATACTGGTAAATATCAAAACAAAGAGTTTTAAGAAAAAATACGCCCTTTACAGCCTTAATTTGAACCCTCATATACGCGTATGTAAACATGTTAACGTTTAAAAATTCCAGAGGTGAGAAATGTTAGAAAAGGATATCGAGAGAAAATTAGTTGCAGGCGTCAAACGTTCGGGAGGTAAAGCGTATAAGTTTGTATCCCCTGGCAATGTCGGTGTGCCTGATCGTATCGTCATATGGCCGAATGGTGTTATTCATTTCGTAGAATTGAAGACGTCCAAAGGCGCACTTTCGCGGTTGCAGGGGGTCCAAGCCCGTGAACTTCAAAAGCTAAACCAAAAAGTATTTGTGTTAAAAGGTGATGATGCCGTGTCTGGTTATCTGGAACAATTCACAGAAGAATTCGGGGTGAAATCGTAATGCAGTTTAATCCGCATGCGTATCAACGATATTGTATCGACAAGACCGTTAATCAAGATAAGATAGGGTTATTCCTGGATATGGGTTTAGGGAAAACGATTATCACGTTATCAGCCATATACGAATTGAAGTACTCTAGATTTGCCATCCGTAAAGTGCTAATCATAGCGCCTAAGAAAGTAGCGGAGGCTACATGGCAACGAGAAGCACGAAAATGGGACGGTGTAGGTATATTAAGGATATCTACTGTATTAGGCAGCTTGAAAAAGCGTATTAAGGCTTTAAACACACCTGCTGACATCTACATCATCAATCGAGAGAATGTAACGTGGTTAGTTGATTACTACAAGAATGCATGGCCGTTTGACATGGTAGTTGTGGATGAATCTAGTTCCTTTAAAAACCACACAGCTAAGCGTTTTAAGTCATTAGCCTATATGCATAACCACATCAAGCGCATGGTGTTGTTAACAGGTACGCCAGCCCCTAACGGATTAATCGACCTATGGGCGCAAGTGTATTTATTAGACCGAGGTGAGTCGTTAGGAAAAACGTACACAGGATTTAGAGATTACTATTTCGAGCCCGATCAGAGGTCACGCGAAATGGTGTACTCCTATAAACCTAAATCCGATTCAAATGACAGCATTATGACGGCAATATCTGGGTTATGCATATCCATGAAAGCTGATGACTATTTGGAATTACCTCCAGTAATCAACGATATTAAATATGTGCAGTTAGATGCGAAAGCCAAAAAAGCCTATGAAGATATGGAACGCACATCTGTATTAGAGTTGATTGAAGCTGACGAAGATATCACAGCTTTGAGTGCAGCAGCATTATCCACAAAGCTACAACAGCTAGCGAACGGTGCTGTATATGATGGCGACAGAAACGTTCACGAGATACACGGCTGTAAGATTGAGGCTTTTATGGAACTTGTAGAACAGTTAAACGGAAAGCCTGCATTAGTGTTTTACAACTTTAAACATGACTGTGAACGGTTAAAAGCAGCATTAGCTAAGACTAAATTACGAGTCTGTGAGTTAAAGGGTGCCGATGATGAGATAGCGTGGAATGCTGGAGAGATTGATATTCTATTAGCACATCCGGCTAGTACGGCATACGGGCTTAACTTACAGGACGGTGGTAATCACGTAATATGGTTCGGGTTAAACTGGAGTCTTGAATTATATCAACAAGCTAATAAGCGGTTACATCGACAAGGTCAAATGGAGAAGGTAATTATCCATCATCTAATATGTGAGGGAACTCGTGATGAGGATATGATGGATGCACTAGCCCAAAAAGACCGAGCACAGGAATATGTGCTGCAAAGCCTAAAAGCAAGAATCGATAAATACAGAAAGGATGATTAATATGGGTCAATTTATAACGGCAGGATTAATCGTAGTAATAGTGTGTTACACGACTATTCAAGTTATAGATATCATTGATAATCGAAAACACAAGACAGTATATGAGCTAACCCCAGGTAGATTGTATGAGAGACCTAATAGACCACCGCCACCACCTATTAAGTTATCAGCTAATGAAACTTTAAAACGTTTGGCAGCTAACGAAAATCTAAAACGATTACAGAATGTATCGAATCAATCAGGATTAACAATAGAGAAAGTTATAGCAGATGAATCTCCTAATCGCATAATTAATCAATGCGATGATATAAACCACCCAAGCCATTATACACAAGGAAATATCGAGGTTATCGATTACATCGAAGACAAGAAACTAGGGTATCGATTGGGTAATGTAGTAAAGTATGTATCCCGAGCTGGTCATAAGGACGATGCTATTAAGGATTTGAAAAAAGCCCGTTGGTATCTAAATCGGGAAATCGCAAAGAGGGAAGAACATGACAAAAGTCGAGCGACTACTAATTAACAAAGGGCACTATCTAGATGACACGTACTATCTTGTCATGGATATAGTTAAGGTTGTAGATAATCTTAAGGATAATGTTGCCGAGAGATTAGATGATGACCTGAGTGATGATGCGTACGCCATGTGTGAGGAGATGTTTACCGCTGTTGAGCAATGCAAAGCAGATATGGTAGAAGCCATCGAGGATATTGTCGAACGTATGGAGGTAAATGATGCAAAAGTGTAGAAGCAGGGCAGATGTGATTGTAGGTGCCGTACAGTCAGATTTAAGTCTTGCCATCATACGAGCCCGGAATAGACAACTGAGATCACCTATGCTATATGATAGAATTCGTGAAAGCGGATACATTGACGGATTACTACGAGCACAGATGATTATCAGTAAATATGGGGACTATCGCATATGATGGATATAGAAGAATTACAAGCTGTCCGTCATACTGAGCAGCGAATGCGTGCGTTAGAGATTCAGCTAGGTGCGATTAACCGAGATTTACATTCAGAAGCTATACAGATATGTGAATCGGGAGATGCTATGCCACGAATCAGTAAGCACTTACAAGAATGTAGGGAGGAGCTGAACAGAGAATGGGATGAATTGATTGATTCTCGAAACAAGGTCAAGCAAGTCATCAACCAAATAACTGACGGACAATACAGAGATGTACTGAATCTCAGATACATTAATGCATTGCCATGGGAGCAGATAGCTGTCGAACTAGGGTATTCGTGGCGACAAGTTCACAGACTTCACAAGAAAGCAATAGCTGAATTTGAAAAGATGGCATAGAATGGCACACTCTTAATTTAATATAATGTAAATGTAGTAGATAGCAGGCAGTGTCTGGCCCGCACAACATGTCTGCCTGCTGCACTGCCCCGGGGTAGACCTTACTTAGTTGAGGTCTACCCTTTTTCTTATTGAGCATCAATGATAATTCCTAATTGAGAAAATAAAAATTGGGAAAAGGTACTCCGCGGGCGAAAAATGGCCGCTGGTCGCCCCCGCGCGATGGTCCTCTCTCTGTGAGAAAAATTTTCCTGTTGAATGTAGAAAGACGAATTTAGAAAGGAGTACACCTATGGCGGACACAAAATCCAGAGTGAAATTTGATGCTGCAGGCAATCTGCTCGTATCCAGCACTCAACTATGTGACCTCTTGCGGGTCACTCCGGAAATTATTTCTCGACATCATAAAGCAGGAATGCCTAAAGCATCTGTAGGTTGGTGGAATCTCCGGGAAGTCCTCGTATATTTAGGGCAGGCAAAAGGCGATAACGCTAAAAGCAAATCCGCATCAACTCGTAAGTTAGAAGCCGAAGCTGATTATAAAGAAGCAAAGGCTGCACGTGAAAAGAAAATGCTAGATGTGCTAAATGGCGAATATGTCCCTCGTGCCGATGTGGCACAGGCATGGGCTAACCGAGTATTGGAGATGAAGACATCATTTACAAAATTAGGTAAGCGTATCGGAAGCGAGTTCACGGATCCTGAAGAACGTGCTCGTGTAGAAAAGGTGGTGAATGGCCTTGTCGAAGAATACCTCGAAAGCTACGCACGCGAAGGCGAGTACACGCCGAAAGTCAAAGCTACGGGAAAAGGTAAGCCCAAAGGTTGACTGGTTCCCTGAGGAATTAGAGGCATTCAAGCCACCTGAAAGATACACCGTTTCGGGATGGGCGGATAAGTACAGAGTGCTGACTAATGTATCTGCTGAACCTGGACGATGGCGTACAGCGCGTACACCTTATCTCAAGGAGCCTATGGACAAATTCACGGACCCTCTTATTGAAAGCATTTCATTATGTTTTGGCGCACAGCTAGGTAAGACAGAAACAGAACTTAACATGATAGGGTATGCACTAGATCAAACATCATCTCCTACCATGATGGTATATCCAACAGATGCCATCGCTAAGTTCGCTAGTGATAAGCGTGTGCAGCCTATGATTAAATCTGTCAAATCGATTAGCGACAAGTTTGACGAGAACAGTAAATTGCTGGAGTTAGACTTCAACAACGGCAATTACATGGTACTTGTAGGGGCGAACTCCCCAAGTGGCCTTTCAAGTCGGTCAATTAAGTACTTATTCTTCGATGAAATTGATAAGTATCCAGCTTTCTCTGGTAAGGAAGCGAATCCAATTAAGCTGGCTGAGGAACGTACCAAGACATTCGTTGATAAGAAGATTGTAAGGGTGTCAACTCCTACGATTGAAAGTGGCAATATTTGGCAATCCTATATGGACGCAAATGAACGTAAGCAGTATTACGTGCCATGTCCGCATTGCGGGGTGTCGCAGACCCTCAAATTCAAACAGATAAAATGGCCGGAGGAACACCATGGCAATGCGGATATGATACGTGATACCGCATATTATGAGTGCGAACATTGTAAGCACCGTATTGATGATAAGCATAAGATGGATATGCTCCGGCAAGGTGAATGGCGGGCGGTGAATGAATCGCAAGTTCGAGTCGTCCGGTCGGTCGCCTATCATCTATCATCTCTATATTCTCCATGGGTCACCTTCGGGGATGTAGCGTATGAGTTTGTCAAATCAAAAGATACGCCAAGTGAGTTAATGAACTTCATCAATTCGTGGCTAGCAGAGCCGTGGAAATCTGCGAAAACTAAAAGCACGCAAAACCTCGTGTTTACGCAATCAGAAGTTCCTCGCGGTATTGTGCCACAGCATGCGCCACTACTTATCGCCTCTGTCGATGTGCAGCAAGATCATTTCTGGTGGGAGGTTAGAGCCTACGCCCATGGTGTATCAAGCTACTTAGTCGATTATGGTCAAGCAAGTAGTTGGGCAGACTTAACCGAGATACTCATCGATAGAGAATATCCATCAGAGTATGGTGAGGCCCGTAAGATTGTGAGGGCCGGTATCGATAGTGGCTACCGAACAGATGAAGTATATCAGTACTGTGCGCAGTACCCAGAAGTATGCGTACCAGTTAAAGGTGATTCTTCGCACAGTCCTCTAGCGCCGCCTTATAAGATGAGCAGCATCGAGAAGGGCGTCATCGGAGGCATGAAGCTGTACGTAGTGAATACCGATTACTGGAAGGACTTTATATTTGCACGTATGGTACGTCCGGCTAATGAGCCTGGCACAATCCATTTATTTAAGGATTGCCCAGAGGAATATTCGGAGCACCTCCGGTCGGAGGAAAAGCAAGAAATCCGAAATGTAAAGACCGGAGCAGTTACAGTGCAATGGAAACCATTAACCAGTCATCCAACAAATCACTTGTTGGATACGTGTGTATACAACGCCATGGTGGCGGACTCGGTAGGTGTTAAATACTTACCAGAATATAATCTGGATACCGATGAGGAGGACGAAGATACGGATGATGAAGACTTTAATGCAGATAGCCGAGGTTGGTTTAGTTAAGAAGGAGGTGAGACCATGAGCGCAAGAGAAGACTTGGAGCGTATTCGAACGATAATCGAGGAAATTGAGACGAATGGATACGCCGAGATGTCTGTAGGTGGTAAGCGATTTAAGACGCATGACCTGCCGACATTATACGCCCGTGAACGTGAGTTAATGTCTCGCGTTGATGATGAGGAAGGTAATAGCACGACATCCTACGTGTCATGGGAGCGACGATGAACATACTCGATAAGGTAATAGCATATTTCAATCCAGAACGAGCTGCCCGTAGAGCGTATTTCCGTAGTTCGCTTGAACGTGGATATGATGCGGCGTCAACAGATCGATTGAGTGGCGACTGGATGCCAGTATTTGGTACAGCTGAACAAGTAGCATCAGGCCAACGTGATTTGATTCGAGGGCGTGCACGTGCAGCAGAACTTAATAGTGACCTTGCTGAAAGCGTTGTATTGGCATTATTACGGAATGTAGTAGGTACCGGAATAAAGCCACAGTGCAAAATTAAGACCCGCGCAGGAAAGCTGAATGAAAGACTCAATAAGAAAATTGAGGAAGCTTGGGCGGACTGGGTGGATAAGGAAAACGCGGATATCCGAGGAATATCTACGTTCTACGAGTTGCAAGAAATGGCTCTGCGCCGAATGGTCTATGACGGGGAAATCCTAGTTAATATGACCTCCGAAGGCGCAGATATACCATTATCATTACAGCTTATCGAGGGCGAGAATATCGGAGCCGTATCGGTAAGTGAAAACGGCAACAGTATTGTTAATGGCGTGGAAGTTAATAAATACGGAAGACCAATAGCATATCACGTATTCCAAACAGATCCATTAGGAATACGGTCGTTTAACGAGGCAAGGCTGCCAAGTAATAGGGCTTTTCTATTACATAAGCCTCGCAGACCTAGTGAACTGCGCGGGGTTAGTATGTTAGCTCTCGTATTAAAGCGTATTCACGACGTAGATGAATATATGGATGCTGACCTTATAGCGGCTCGTGTAGCCGCATGTTTCGGCGCGTTTGTAACAAGTAATACTGGGACCGCCCCGATGGTTGCAAATAAGATCGACAGTAAAGGCAAGAAAGTTCGTTCAATGGCGCCAGGGATTATCCAACATCTACGTGCAGGTGAATCAATTTCATTTGCGGAACCTAAGCGAAATGCAGGAACCGCATCAGAATACTCAGCGACACAAACAAGACGCATAGCGTCAGGTATGGGTCTAAGCGCGGACATAGTGACGCGCAATATTAGTGGTAACTTCTCCGCAGCTCGGCAGAATATGCTGGAGGACCAGCAATCATTCAAGCAGATGCAGCGTTTTATAATTGAGCATTTTTGTATGCCTGTATGGAGGGCTTTCATTGAAGCATGCTACCTAAAGGGAATTATCCCGGCCAATGACTATGCAGCAAACCCAAAACTTTATAAGAAAGTAGCGTGGTTAGCTCCAGGCTGGTCTTGGATTGACCCTGTTAAGGAAGTTAATGCTAACAAGGAAGCCATTAAGGCAGGACTCACAACGCTCGAGGACGTATGTAGTGCATCTGGTAAGGACTGGGAAGAAGTGCTTGAACAGCGGAAGCTGGAACAAGACCGCATTAAGGAATTGGGTGTTGCCCTTGATATGAATGGGGACATAACGAATCTAGCGGATGATAACGCCACTGATATGAAAGGAGATGATAGCTAGTGGGGAAATTTGCAAAGCAGCTCTTAGGTAAATATGCCCGAGAGGCGCAAATTACAAACATCGAAGCGAACGAAGACCGTACCGTCGAATTGTCCTTTTCTTCTGAAGAACCATATGAAAGATGGTTCGGAACAGAGATATTGTGTCATGACGAAGGCTGCGTTAACTTAGACCGATTTAATAACGGTTTAGGCACATTGCTATTCAACCATGACCGCAGCGCAGTTGTTGGTCACGTCGATAAAGTGTGGATTGAAGATAATCGCGGCAAGGCGATTGTTCGATTCGATGAAGATGATGAATCCGAAAAGATTTATCAAAAAGTGTTAAAAGGCACATTAAAAGGTGTGAGTGTCGGATATGACATAAGTCGATGTGAGGAATTAATCGATTCCGATTCTAAAAGTTCCAATGGCCGGTTTACAGGCCCAGCATACGTAATTACATATTGGGAACCATTGGAGATTAGTGTTGTGTCCGTCCCTGCAGATCCGACTGTAGGGGTAGGCAGAAGTGTAGAAGATAATGAGGAGGAACCTATGAAAGGTGATGCAAAAGCAAAAGGCACTGAGCAAAACGTGCCACAAGTAGTACCGGAAGTACCAGAGTCCGGAGTTAAAGGTTTTAATGCAGAAGATGCTAAAAAGTTGATTGCGGCAGAACGTGAACGCGTATCTACAATCACAAGTCTATGCCGTGATTTCGAAGTTGATGGTGTAGATGATTTCATCAAATCTGGCAAATCTGTTGCCGACGTTCGTGAGGTAGTAATGGATGCGTTGCGTGAACGCAATAAACCAGTAATCACTAAAGTCGGCGAAGCAGATTCTGATAAGTTCCGCATGGCTATGCAAGATGCTTTGATGATGTCTGCAGGCATCCCTGTTGCGAACCCTGCACCAGGCGCAAATGAACTTCGTTCTATGTCCTTGATGGAATTAGCTCGAGAGTCCTTAGTTCGTGAAGGCTTAACCGCTAACTATGCTGATCGTTTGGAATTGGCTCGTGAAGCTATCAACTCCACATCCACATTCCCAATTGCTTTGTCTAACGTAGCAAATAAATCCTTGGTACAAGGCTATGAAACCGCACCGGCTACATTCGATGCATGGACCGGCAAAGGTAGTAACCGTGATTTCAAACCGGCAAAACGTATTTTACTTTCTGAAACAGCTGAATTGAAACTCGTTCCTGAAGGTGGACAATTCAAGGATTCTAAGTTGGAAGAAGCTGGTAACGACGTTCGTGTATTAACATACGGTCGTACATTCAGCTTAACACGACAAGCTATCATCAATGATGATTTGGGTGTGTTCAAAGATATTGCTTCCAAATTTGGTCGTTCTGCAAAGGATACCATCAACAGCATGGTGTACGGGTTGCTAACAGGTAATACCGTATTGAGTGACGGTAAAGCACTATTCGGTACTGACAGAGGCAACTTGGCGGCTACTGGTGCTGAATTAAGTGTTGCATCCTTATCTGCGGGTGTAGCAGCAATGCGCCGCCAAAAGCATATTGGCGAAAATCGCAATTTGAACATCGCACCTACATATTTGATTATTCCGCCAGAACTCGAAGCATTGGCTTACGAATTGGTTAAATCCACAGTGGACCCAGCTCGTAGCAATGATACAGTTAACCCATTCGGCGGTCGATTCACTATTGTAGTTGATGCGGCATTAACAGATCCACACGCATGGTATTTAGCAGCTCGTCCTACAGATGTTCAAACTATCGAAGTAACGTACTTGAACGGTGTTGAAACACCTCGATTGGAAACACAAACAGGCTTTAAAGTTGACGGCATCGAGTACAAAGTAGCAATGGATTGCAACGCAACAGCGCTCGACTTCCGTGGCTTGTACAAAAACCCTGGTAAATAATTAGTAATTGATTTAGGAGGTAACTAGATATGGCACAATTCATTCAAGAATTAGATCGTATTGATTTTAAAAATACAGCATCCGATATGATTGCCGTAGGGGATATTGTCCCTGTCGGCAAAATGCACGGCGTGGCAATAACTGATATTGCGCCTGGTGCAATCGGTGCGGTTAAGGTCACAGGATGTTTTACAGTTGATGCGGTTGTGGCAGATGCATTCGCGGTAGGTGATGTTGTGTATTTTGATAAAACGCAAAAGCGTGCAACCAAAACAGACACAAATCCAGTATTGGGCATTGCCATCTCTGCAAAATCTGCAAGCGCTAAGACCGTTGATGTAGCTCTTTGGCCTAATGTAGAAAAGTAATGTAAGGGCGGGCATACGCCCGCCTACTTCATAGGAGGTAATACACTATGAAATTAGGATATAGGCCTAATGCATTGCTTTCTGTATTTGGTGAACGAATTACCTACAAAGGCCAAGCTATCAAAGCTAGCGTGGAGATTGGCGAATATGATGGCAAAGGTTCCGGATTCGTCGATAAAGCACTAGCCGATAAGGCTCAAATTTGGGTGCGTGCTAAGGATGTTCCCGAACCACGATCAAAAGACGAAGTGTATATCAATAGCGAGAAATGGTACGTTGATCACATTTCTAACTTTGACGGCACGATGTATTGCCTTGAAATTGTCCATAATGTGAGGGCGGTGAGACCGTAATGAATAATGAACCTATTACGATTACAGACACAGCTACGCCGTATCTGAATTTCATCGCGGAAACCAAACCAGACTGGATGCGTAAGGCATTAAAGTCAACAGGATGGATGATGCAAAAAGAAATAAAGCAGGGCATTCGGTCAGGTGCACCGGGCGGACGTAAGTATCCTAACTTCATGGCACCGGCTCGCAGGGCGGCATTTGAGTCAGCATTTGGTGCGAAACTTCGTAAAGCATACCAAAGTGGTGGACGAGCTGAACGAGAGTCCTGGGGTTCTAAATCGCGAAATGTCTTACTCGATATGGGTATTAGTGCCAGGACAATCGGCTATAGTCCACTCGGTAAGTTATCGAATGCAGTTGGGTATCAATATGACAAAGGCAAGCAATCCGTCCGAGTTGGGTGGTTATCCAATTCGGCAAAACGATTGGGTGAACGAATTGAAGAGGGGTACACTAAGCAGATTACAGAGCCTATGCGCAAGAAGTTATTTGCCGCAGGAGTACCATTGCCAAAGGGCAAATCGATGTTCAAAATTCAACCTCGTCATACTTATGGCCCTATGAAATTAGCGTTACAGCCTAAGCTTAAACCTTATATCGAGGGTAAGATAGGCGACTACGCTATTTATGGCCCAGCTGCACAATCAGCATCTCGACGTAGCTACAAGGTAAGGTGATTTGATGCAACAGACAATTCCACTGTCGCGCATCGTTGAACGTTGGGCTGAGGCTCTAGCGAATGATGAGGCGTTGACTAAATTTTGCAATGACAAATACGGAAAGCCGGCCCAACTGTATGTCGGCTACGACGATGTCGATGCACCGCTCGAAGAAGATTGCCCTTGCATCATATTACTACCGAGTAATAAGAACGAAGGGCTTGCGGATACCTACACATATTCATTAATGATCGTTTGGGGTATTGTCCGTAAAGGTGCGACCCGTGATAAGAATATTATTCGATACGACGGAGCACTAGAGTCGGATAACCTAGGGCAGCTAATAATTGAATGTATTTGTAAGGTGAATCCGGCATTCCCAGTAATCGACATTGACTATGAATTAGACTCAATGAATTGGCGCCCAGTGTTTACTGGACGTTTAACAGCTACTATAGAAATCCCGCATGTAATTGGCGGGGTTGTTGAATATTAAAGGAGGAAATGCATATGGCAACAGCAAAACGTGCACAGGGCTCTCAGTCCCATGTGGCGATTGCGTTTGAGGCGGATTTTGGTACAACGCCAACTACTGGCGGTGTAATCACGCCAATCATATCTAGCTCTATAAAAGCTAGTCAAAATTTAAACGATTCTACCGTAATCCGCGGCGATCGTAATCCAGCAGCTCCATTCCGTGGCAACATTGACACGTCCGGTAGTTTGGTCGTGCCTGTTGGTGTAATCGATATTGGCTACTGGTTAAAAGCTGCATTTGGTCAACCGACTTCTAACACAACTGGCCAAGCGCCAAATAAGAAGTCTGAGCATGTGTTTAAAATCGGAAACACAATGCCGTCGTTAACTATTGAACAGGGCTATCCTGATGTTAACGTATTCCAACAATTCGCGGGTGCGCGAGTTAGTAAATTAGGCTTTAAATTCGGCGGTGATGCTGAATTAACTGCATCTGTGGATGTAATGGGCTGTAAGGAAACATTAGCGGCCACTACATTCGATGCGGCAGCCAAGGCGGTTAATTTCTTACCATTCCAAAATCTTAACGCGACTATCAAAGAGGGCGGCGTTACTGTGGCCAATATTTTAAGTTGCGATATCAATTTTGATTTTGGTTTGGATGGCGATTCTTACGCTATTGGTGGTAAAGGTTTTAGAACATACATTGACCCAGGCATTGCGTCAATTTCGGGGACGATTAAAGCGTTCTTCCAAAATAAGGACCTTTTGAATAAAGCGGTTAATGGTACGGAATCCAGCTTAGAATTACGACTTGAGCAAGACGACTGGTCGCTTACATTCAAGTTGCCTGAACTTGTATATGAACGACAATCTCCAGGCATCGACGGTCCTCGTGGCGTCAATATTGAATTACCATTTAAGGCGTACTATCGCGCAGATGCCGGTCGCTCTGCATCCATCATTACATTAGTTAATAATCAAGAACAATACTAGGAGGTGCCCATATGGCATTTGAAGATATCAAAGTAAGAGGCTTAACATTCGCTGAACGTGGTGAATTAATTAAATCTGGTTTAGACCCATTGTATACCCCAGTTCCGGAGGAAGCACCGGGCACAGAACGTCTATTGCGTTCTCGTGAGCTTGCACAATGGATTATGCAGCATATCTACGGCTTAACTGAAGATGAAATCAATGCAGCACCTGACAATGATCTTATGGAAATTGCGCTTGATACCATGCGGGTTACTCACGAAAAAAAGGCTGAAATCGAAAAAAACTAATTGATGCGTGGAGTTGGCTCAACTCCGACAAACCAAAATACTGCTCTGATTGCATCAAGATGCAACGCGAGACTAAACAGAATTTTGACTGCTCGGAGTGTGAGTTCAATTCCCCGCACCAATTAGATGGAACGAGACAAGCAATGCGAGTATACAATGCTAGTCGTATGCAACGACGATGGCATTCAGGCGGTATTGCTGGATTCGATATGCCTGCGGTGTTAGAAGTGGCGAAGGCTTACGGCATCGAGCCACTACCGCACCTTATCGATTTGCTTATAATCTTGGAAGCTAAAGAGTTGGAGGTGGCGCACAAGAATGGCCAATAATTTAATTGATATTGTCGTTCAGCTGACAGATAAAAATACGGAAGCCGGACTCAAGAAAATTACTGCAAGTGCCGAAGGCGCCAAATCCGCTCTTGGCAAAATGAAGAATGACCTCATGGCGATAGGTGCCGGTGTTGGTGTTGTAGGCATCGGTGCCAAACTCGCAAAGGAAGCTATTCAGTGGGATGTAGCCGTTAAGAAGTTATCCGGTATCACAGGGGCAACAGCAAAAGAAACCAGTGAGCTATTAGCAGTAGCCAATTACATGGGTATTGCTATGGAGGATAGTGCTGGGGCATTCGCTAAGTTTTCAAAGAATGTTGGGGCGGCCAAAGAGAAAATGGAAGTCGCTCGGGCAGAGGGAAAACTCGGTACTGATATATTTAGTAAATTAGGCTACACGCTTGAACAGATTCAGGGTAAGAATACCGTTGAAGTGTTTAAGATGATACAGGAACGTCTAAGGGGCATGAAAGATGGCGCTGAAAAGACTCGTGTCGAAATGGAACTCTTTGGACGTACCGGGTATCAAATGCACGCCATGCTTAACATGTCCGCTGAGCAGATGGACAAAGTGGCTGAACGTGCCAAAGCAATGGGGCTTATCATTGACGACGAGACTGCAGCTAAATCTGCAAAGCTAAATCGGGAATTGAAAGATTTGGAAAATACGGGTAAAAGGCTTGCAGTATCCATCGGACATGAGTTAGTTCCTGTATTTAACGACTACGCAAAAGGTGTATTAGACGTCGCTAAAGAATTCGAGTCGATGACCGCTGAGCAAAAGGAAGCTATCGGCGGAATTGTTAAATTCGGTGCAGAAGCCGGAGCAGTAATCGTAGTTATGCGATCACTAACCAGTGCACTCGGATTTATGCGGTTAGCCACACTTGCGGCTGCAGGGCCGTGGGTAACATTGGCTACAGTAATTGGACTTGCTGGGAAAGCACTACTTGATTTCCGATATAACGAACAGACAAAAGCATCTTATACTGGCGTAGAAGTTGACGGTAAACGTATTCACAAGAATACTAATTCCACTACAGGTATGAGCCAAGCCTACATGGATAAGCATGATACTCGATATTGGATTGAGGATAGTGCGTGGCTCGGACTCGTAAAGAATGACCGCTTAGCTACAAAAGAAGAAGGCGCTAGAATCGATGCGGCTTTAAAGCAAAAAGAAGAGGCGGATGCTGCAAAAGCGAAACTCGATGAAGATCTTGCAAAAGCGAAAGAGGACCTTGCTAATGGTGGAGGGTTAACGAATACCGAGGCTATCAATAAGGCAAATGAGGAAGCAGCAAAAGCAGCCAAAGCCCAAGAACAGGCTGCAAAGAAAGCACAGCAAGCAGCCGAGAAGTTAGCAAGCGCCGTAGAGCGTATGTCTGAGTTATATCGGTCTCTTACTTTGCAAAGCCTACAAATTGACGGCAGTCAATACGAAATCGATAAGTTAACTGCTAAGAATCAGTATGAAGCTAACAATAAGAATATCCGTGATATCATCCGTTCTGTTTCTGGATTGAGCGGAGGCGTTACAGGGGAAGCCGTGAGTGTGTTAGACGCGGCTAATGAGCAACTTGGCAAGGCATATGAGTTAGGTGCTGATGGTACATGGGCAACGGATTGTGGAAAGCTGTTCTCTGATTCGGTATTGCAGGCATTTGGTAAGGACGTACCTCGATATGTCCCATCTATCATGGATGCAGCTAGAGCCGCAGGTGCATGGCACGATGCAGGCGACGGGTACACGCCTAAGGCCGGCGATGGTGTAGTTGTACTTGGTGATAATCACATCGTCATTAGTGATGGTGCAGGTGGATATACTGGTGCTAATTCTAGTACTGGTGTAGTTAGCAAGCCGAGTGTATCTGGCGATTTCGGTGCTATTACAGGATATGTAGACACTAGCTTATTAGCAGGGCATACCGGTGGTGCAGCCGCAGATACAGCTGGAAGCGCAACGAACGCTAAGAAACTAGCTGAGTCTGACCTAACTGCTTCTGTTCGAGCTAAGAATGAAGAGGTGTACCAAAAGCGTTTAGCTGAGGCACAGCGAAATCAAACTATCCGTGTTCGCAAGATGAATGAGGATATTAAGAAACTCGATTTCGAACGCACAGGCGACCGCTTGCAATTACTCAAAGCTGAAGCCGAAGCACAAAAGGCGCAGATTGATGATAACGTCCGTGAGTATACAAAGGCTGTAGGTGATAAGGAACTCGCTGAAAAGAAAGCTCAAACGGAGCGCCTAAAATTGGCGTCTGATACCGAGCAAAAAATCAGAGAGTTAGCCTACACGCAAACGAGTGAAACCGTTGACCACTTAACTAACATGGTTACACTTGGTCGATTATCTCGCAGTGATGCGGATGCACTACTTGCTGAAGAGTTAAAGACCTATATTGACTATGCACGTAGTGAAGTCAATGAGGCCCAGTTAACAGCTACGCAAAGACTGCAAATTGAAAAGAACCTATTAGAGTCTCAACAGAAGCTATGGGAACTTGCAGGTCGCAGTCTGAAAACGAGCCTACAAGAAGCCGCACGCCAATATAAGCAAGAGACTACCAATTATGCTGATTTAGCTAAATCGACTTTTGACAGTACGATGAGCTCTATCAATTCAGCATGGATAAATAATCTCGAGGCTATGGCAACAGGAACGAAATCATTTAGTAAGGGCATTAAGGACATATTCAAGGATATGACAAACGCCATTATTAAGATGATGATTCAGTTAACGTTCCAGCAATATGTCATGCCTAAGTTGCAAGGATTATTTGGCGGAGTCGTTAACGGCATCGGTTCTCTAGGTGCTGCAAAAGGAACGTCATCCTTTGCCAGTGGTAGTTCGTTTAGTTCGGCGTTTACGGGGAATCGATTTGCTGCTGGAGGAAAAACGAATCCAGGGCTTATGTTAGTTGGTGAAAACGGGCCAGAACTATTACAATCATCGGGATCACACCGTATTTACACGGCGAGCGAAACCCGTAGATTGATGGGTGGTACTACAAGTAACAACGTAGTTGTTAATATCGTCAATCAGTCTGGTCAAGAACTCGAAAGCAAGCAACAGAACTCTCGGTTCGATGGTGAGAATTATGTTATCGATGTAGTAGTTCGTGCTATGGAATCAAACAAAGGAGGTATGCGTGACGCCATCAAGGCATCCGCAGTATAACTATGGCAGTATTTCCAGATATTCGGTGGCCAATATACCCAATTCAGGAGACTACTCCAGATATTTCGTATAAAGGCCAAGTTGAAAACATGACGCTAATCACCAGGAAGAAGACGACAAAGGCCCGACGGACATATTCCGTCGGGTACAAGTTGCCAACAGCTGATTACTATAAGCTTCGGGCGTTCTATGACGAAGTTAACTGTTCGGGTGTATTCGACTGGGTACATCCAGAAACACGGGAAACACTAAATGTACGATTTGCTGATCAGTTAGACTTTGCGGCGAATGACTACGGAGTGTGGATGGGAACCGTGAAATTACAGGAGGTATAACATGTTACCGCTCTCAACGGCATCGATTTTAGAGAAAAACCAAATATCGGCCACAGGTGTGTGGTTAATGCTGTTAGAAATATCCTATAAAGGGGATACGATTCGATTGGTATACAATACGGAGAATATCCAATTTCAAGGCAATACCTATATCGCATTTCCATTTACCATTCAAGATGTTACAGAGAATGCGACGGATTTACCTAATATCAAGCTATCCGTATCTAACGTGACTCGTACAATTCAGCGCATGGCAGAGTCTAATAATGGATTCACTGGAGCCAATGTCATCATTCGTGTAGTGAATACGAACATACCTGATGTGTGCGAGCAAGAGGAGCATTTCGTAATTACGGGAACCCATGCGAATGCTGAATGGATGGAGTTTACGTTGGGGACTGACTTTAGTTTCACTCGACGATTCCCATTAATTCGTGTGATGAAGGATTTCTGTCCGTTTAAATTTAAAGGGGTTCAATGTGGATATAAAGGACGCGAAACTCAATGCAATAAAACCCTAGCACGATGTCGTGAATTGGGGAACAGTACACGATTTGGCGGAGAACCTACTATACCGCAAGGAGGACTGTATGCATCCAATAAGTGACTTGACTGATATCATAGGCACCCCATTCTCGGAAATGAAATGCTGGGATGTAGTTGTTGAGGTATATCGGCGTAGTGGAATACCACTACCCGAATATACCCAAATCCAAATGGATGAATGGCGCGAGGTTCGTGAGCCAATGCCAGGGAGTGTTTTGGTATTTGCGCTATATGGTAAAAATCTCGATCATGTAGGGGTTTATCTTGGTGAAGGTAAATTTATACACGCTACTGAACACAGCGGCACCTGTATAGAGCACATATCAAAGTACGTGCCTCGATTGAAGCACATTTATGAAAGGAAGGAGTAGCAGATGGTTAACGTAATTATTGTAAATAATCCGTTCAAGCCAGAGCAACGGGATACAAAATATTTGCCATTTAAACAGGGCAAGTCTATCAGCTATTACTTCAGTGCACCTGGTGAATGGGTGTACTCAGTAAATGGACATGAGGCGGCACCAGATACCGTTGTAAACGATGAAGACTACATTGTAGTAATGCCCCGAGTTGAGGGTAAGTTCGTTGGTGTTCTTCTAACAATAGGGATGGCTGTATTTACCGGGGGTATTGCTTCGGGTGCTATCTTTGGTATTCAAAGCTTAATTTGGCGGTCAGTAATTGCTATGGCGGTAGGGATGATAGGTAATGCTATTGTCTCAAAGCTAACTGCTCCTAAGGTTGACCGTTCGAATTCCGAACAGTCAAATACATATGGCTGGGGAGGTACTGAAACTGTTACTGGGCAAGGCTACCCTTTAGCCGTAACATATGGCCGAATGAAAAGTGCTGGGTTATTATTATCCCGCCATGTAATTAGTGATGGTGAAAAGCAATATCTTAATCTTTTATATTGTGCGGGTGAGGGCGAATTATCAAAAATAGAAGATATTCGTATTAATGCTAACCCAATCAGTAATTATAAAGATGTGCAGGTGGATATCAGAAAGGGTACAAATGACCAAACAGTTATCCCAAATTTCAACGATAACTTTGCGGATCAATCCCTAAATTATGAATTGACTGAATCGTGGAATACGCAACAGGTACAAGGCAATGCGTGTGACGCGATAGAGTTAACTGTTGGATTTCCAAACGGATTATATTATTCAAATGATAGCGGCGGCGCTGACCGTACGTCTGTCACGTTGAAAGCAGAAATTCGTAAGGTAGGTGATGAGTCCTGGCAGGCATTACCTTTAGCAAATCAAAAGGGCATGGCCGGCCATATTAAGCGCCGTGATGCGTGGAACTTTATTAAGTCAGATAATAATGTGACAAATACATCTGATTACGCAGGACGAATTGAAGATGCGACAAATAATGCGTTTTATCGTGTATTTCGCTTTGACAATCTTGAAAAGGCGCGTTATGAAATTCGTATGCGATGCAGTGCGAAAGATGGGAAAAGCCTGCGCCATATCAATAAGGTCTACTGGGTGCAGCTAACCCAAATTATTTATGACGATTTCGTGCATCCGGGGAAAGCCCTCATTGGAATTAAGGCTTTGGCTACATCTCAGCTAAGCGGTACCGATCCAAAAGTAACATGGATTCAAGAACGTTCAGAGGTGTATGTGTTCAATCCGTACATCAATAAGTATGAAGCGCAACCAGCTGACAATCCGGCTTGGGTTGCTTATGATTTAATCCACATCTGCCGTAAGATTGGCGGTGAATATGTTGTATTCGGACAGCCCTATATGCGCCTTGACTATAACGCATTTAAGGCATGGGCAGATAAGTGCAAAACAAATGGGTTTACATTCAACTATATATACGACACTGCTATGCGATTATGGGATGCGTTAAAGTATCCAGAAGCAGTAGGTCGAGGGAAAGTAATTCCTGTAGGAACCAGGTTCACATGTGTTAGCGATTATCAATCTACACCAGTACAGTTGTTTACTGTAGCCAATATCAAACACGGCAGCTTTACTGAAGAGTTTCAAGGTGTGGAGGCTAGGGCTAACTCTGTTGAAATATCGTTCCTTAACAAGGATAAGGATTATGAGCGAGACGTCATTCCAGTATATGGTGACACTTATGACGAGTCGGATACACTAACAAATCCGGCACAGGTTGAACTCATGGGGTGCACCAGTCTTGAGCAGGCATATAAACACGGTAAGCATTTCTTGCGATGCAATAAATATGAAATACGTACTGTGACAATAGAGGCGTTTACAGATGCCATAGCGTGCACGGTAGGAGATATTATTCTAATTCAGCACGACATACCTGAATGGGGTGAGGGCGGTCGTGTGGTTGCGGTAAGTGGCCAGACGATTACACTCGACAAGGAAGTGTCGGTACAACCAGGGAAGAATTATCAATTGCTGATTCGTAGCAACGCTACGGATATCGTCTCTACGTTTAACGTAGTAAATGTATCAGGTCTCAATGTGATTGTTAAAGAGGCTATACCAGTGCAGCCTGATGCGGTATATGCATTTGGAGAGGTTTCTAAATCGGCTAAGCCATTTCGTGTGTTGGCCATTACAAAGACACTATCAGAAATGACCCGTAAGATCCAATGCATGGAATATTATCCAGAACTCTACGTATCAGATGATGGCACGGTGCCAAGTATTGATTATACAAATCACGGTGTATCTGATATTCAAGCAGTGGGATTAGTGAGCGATGTATACGGTGCTAACGGCATCATGTACTCACGTATAGGTGTAACATGGCAGTTACCTCGAGACGGCAAAGTCTCAAACGTAGTCGTGAATTACCGAAACGTAAAAAGCGATACGTGGACATATATCGGAAACTACCCGGCATCCACAAACGCTACCACGATATCTGATGTACTGCTAGGGGCAACCTATGAGGTGCGGGTACAGGCTATTAATGAGTTAGGACAGTTAACTACTGGTATTACTAAATCGATTAACATACCTAAAATGCAAACACCGGAGGATGTGCAAAATTTGCACGTACTCAGTCGATACAATCAGACTGCAGATAAAAGCGTGTACTACGACTTACAAGTGCTATTTGACCCGCCTAGTAATCCTGCCAATTTCGATGTGGCGGAGGTTTGGTATCTCTTAAAATCGAAAAGTGGAAAACCTGTAACGGGGCAAGAATGGCAGTATGCTGGCAGTAGTAATAGTCAGGTTATTATCAAATCTTTAGGCCCAGGTGAGGAGTATCGAATCAAAGCAATCTCGGTTGACCGATTTGGCAACCGAGCAGAAACAGCCCAAATGGTTGATGTGATAGTCAAACCGATGGATGCGATACCTGACATGCCTAGCAATTTCGGTATTACTTTCGGCAGAAATGCCACCGCATCATGGGATGAGGTGCTGAATGCTGACGTCGACTATTACGAATTACGTACCGATAATAATCCTGGTAAAGATACGAATGCTTTATTGGCAAGAGTTAAAGGTACATCTGCTGTACTTACTCTATCTAAACGAGCGGATACTGTTTATTTATATGCTCGAAGCACGTTGGGCAAATACTCGACTGCAGCAACATATGAGTATAACGTTCCTCAGTTGGCCGCGCCTGAGCTTGTAGTAAAAAGCCAGTTAGGGGGATTTAATCTTTATTTCTCAACTAAACCAGCACAAGCATATGCAATCAGATGCCACGTGATCGGAGATGAACGCACCGATGCTTTTGAAACTACTAGCACCATGCTGACATATTCGAACTCAGCCGGAATATACCGGATACGTTGCTCGTTTGTTGATGTGTTCGGAGATGGATTCGTTAACGAGAAGCAAGTCGTGATTAAGACACAAATTGATGCGAGCTTGCTAGATCTTGAGTCTCTCGGGCTGAATAAAGTTGATGAGCGAATTAAGGAGCTTGATAAGAAATTTAATACGAATTCTGAAGAGACCGCTAGAAGAATTACGAATTTGGCGTCACATACGGAATCTCGCATTACTGAGTTAGCTGGTAGCATCGATTTACAAGTTAAAAAAAGTATTGGTGAGATTGATGGTGGTGAGTTGGTGTCTCGCATTAACCTCAGTCAGTCCGGGGCATACATTGCGGGGAAATTGATTCACATCACTGGAGCGACTAAGTTCGATGACAACGTCATTGTTAATAGGATGATTCAGGCTAACGCAGTCACTGCCGATAAATTACAGGTTGATAATTTATCGGCGGTGTCCGGTACAATCGGGTTACTTCGTTCGAAAGAGACCGGCGCTCGTGTTGAGATTCAGGATAATCTTATTACAGGTTTTGATGATGATAACAACCCTCGGATTAAACTTGGGTGCTGGTAGGAGGTATTATGGAACCGCATGTATTAGCTTATGATGCTAACGGCAATATCATACTAAATCTCAAGGAAAGGCTCACACGTATTGATGGGCGGATGTATGTATCAGACATTCCTAATCGACGTCAGCAAATTACTGTGAATGGATTGCAGCCTGGTCAACATGTCTGGGCTGCAGCCATGGGGCAGTACTTAGTGGCAGAGGTTAGGGGCAATATCATAACATATTATTTTGCAGTGTCCCAGGATGAGTATAATATCAATCGTCAATTTAAGGGTCTTACGTATGAAGGGTGGCTGGCGTATGGAATTTATTAACATCCAGAATAAAGAAGGTGTCACGATTATAAACGATACCTATGACAATCTAGTATATCTTAGTTTCCCTAAACAAAAAGATGCAGTTCTTTACACTGGGGCGATGAGGGGGATAACGCCAACGGTTCAAATCCCGCTCAAACCTGTAGCTTACACGCCTATGCTGGTGCCTACAAGTAAATACCAATACGGATATATTGCGGGGGAGGCTAATGTAATCCAGGTCTTTTATATTACTAATCGCATATATCATGGCGATGCACCTCTTATCGCAGTATCAGTTCCGCAAGGATATGAATTCGCGGCTCAGTGGGTTCATAAACGTCGTGAGCAGTTAATGGTACTAGTAGTGGATGTAATTAAGCCAGGCGAAAAGGTAACGCAAGCAATGGTTGATGAAGTAAAAGCTGGCATCAAGTTTTACTGCTTCGGTTATTTCGAGGATGTTATGGCTAATGCAGATACGCCTCGTATTCGATTTGTTGACAAGGTAGGAAGTAGTAAGCCTAATACGGCATTGCAAGTTCTTGGCCGTCACAAATATTATAAAGCGTCTTGGGCAACAGATTACAATCTGCACAATGATGTGATATATGATAGCCGCATCAGGTACCTACGTGTAATTGATCACTATGTGCATGATTGGTATAACCAGTTATCAAACTACATTCCGGATACTTTTACAGACATGGCTCGTGACCCAAAGACATATGGCATCAAGGTTGCAATTATTCCTATGTCCGTAATCGATGCATCCGTTTGGGGGCCTAATATTAATAATGGAGATAAAAAGTCACACACGGGGCGAGTGTGGCAAACGTTCAGATTTCACGATGAGAGTACTGTATCGCTGAAATCGTATCAGTTCATTAATTGGAATACAGTCACTACGTATCCTGTAGGTTGCTCGGGTAAAACCACATCTCAGTATTTGGTAGTCGATGTGACCGGATACGATAAACAAGGTACGATTCCATTCAATTAAGGGAGATGATAAGTAATGAATGTAAAGGATATAGACCTCAATATTGGCGAGGATTTCGGGATAGTTTACGCGGTTCAAGATGACAATGTGGATTTGACCGGGTTTAAGTCAGTATTCGCTATACGAAAGCGAGCAAGCGGGCCGCTTGTTATTAAAGTGCAAGGGGGTAGTATCTGGGAAGATTGCGACATTCAATATTTCCGGAAAGGATACCCTAGAAATTAAGTCCTTTGGTGAGCATGTGTATGATGCTTTTGCATATAAGGAATCGGAGCCTAGCCGATATTATAAACTGGGCATGGGGGTAGTCAACATAATTCAGGATGTGGCCATGCATGATTAGAGGAGGAATGTATTATGCAAAACAAAGCGTTACCAGTAAGAATTGAAGGTCCGATTAAAGTAGATGCGGAAGTAAAAGCAATCATGGTAGGCGATAATGGAAAAAGTGCTTATGAAATCGCAGTTGCTCATGGGTATAAAGGTACTGAAAGTGAATGGCTTGATAGTCTGAAAGGTTTACAAGGTCCGTAAGGCGAACCTGGACCGAAAGGCGCCCCATTCCGATATGAGGATTTTACGCCAGAACAGTTAGCGGCCCTAAAAGGCCCTAAAGGTGATAAGGGTGAGGACGGACGAGACGGCGCAAGTGCTACGGCCGACAACGCTCATCAGTTGTTGCTGAAAGGTAACGTGTGGTGTGAAAGTTCTAATATTGACGACGTGTTCACAGCCTTAATTGGCATTATGGGCAAGCCATTCCCGCGAACAGAATTTAAGCCTTTAACTGTTCCTAGTGTAATTCAAGGGCAACAAATAGTATCCGTAACAGGTGAGCCACATTACAGCATTAAGGTTGTTGGCAATGATACGCCTTTCACGCTAGATAGTACTGGGGCTTGTAACGTTACCATTCCGCCATTAGGTGAAGATGATATAAAACTCACCTATCACAATTTCACAGGTGCAAAAGTGGCGGACTATGCAATTAAAGGCATATCCAACGAACACGCCGACGCAGAATATACCGAAAATGGCATTGTGTACAAACTCTATGGCGATGTGTTGAAAATGAACATTACCAACAATACAGTGGATGGTAATTTCAACGTGAACCCTAAGCGTTGGAAAATTTCTACTATGGCTATGTATGCCAATAAACCGACAGTACTTAACTTAGGCGATAACTGGAACAGCTACGGCCCTTATTATATTGAAACGCCTGAAAACGTAACATTTAAAGGATTCAATAATAACATGCACATAACCATCGCTACATCAACACAGGGGTCCGAAACGCTGGCCTTTGATAAGAATATCATTGAATGGGATGCACATAACCATCGCTACATCAACACAGGGGTCCGAAACGCTGGCCTTTGATAAGAATATCATTGAATGGGATGCACATAACCATCGCTACATCAACACAGGGGTCCGAAACGCTGACCATTTGTAATTAATCAAACCACAGGGGGAACGTATGCAAGAATTATCGAATTTTATGAGCGAGGCTTGGCGAATGCTGACAGATTCATTCGCGGTGAAAGCCTTGCTTGCGGTCATAGCCGAGGTGGGAATCTATATGCTCGGCTTAAAACACGTTCAAGTGCTTGGCATATTCGTGCTATTGGTATTTATCGACCTATTAACGAAATGGGCATCGCTTGGGTATAAAATGCTGGTTGATATGGGGGCGAACCCAGACAATCTAAGCATGGCCGATAAGTACATCGCTATACCTGCTGCATGGGGGAAGGGAATAATTTCATCTAAGCATATGCGAAAGCCTTTTGTTACAAAAGTGCTTACTTATTGCCTAGCAACAGCAGGGGCTTATTGTTTTGATTTCATGGCAGGGAATTACGCTTTTGCCGTGAATTTAGTGTGGCTATATCTTGGCTCGGTTGAGTTCCTAAGCATATTAGAGAACATGAGGGACGGCGGAAATACTACTATTATTGGGTTGTTAGACATAGTGCATAGCAAGATTGATATGATTTTAAAGAGATAATTAAAAATAGGCTGCATTCGCAGAGGGTGTAGCCTATTGTATTAAGGGGTGAAAATATGAAAATTGGAACATATTTCGATGATTACGAATTTGCTTGTAAGTGCGAAAGGCATGGCGTAGATAGTAGTGGTCATAACGTGCTAGACCATGTCATTGACAAGCGACTAGTTGATTTGCTAGACGCTATCCGTGAACGCTTGGGCGTTCCTATCTATATCACAAGTGGCTATCGTTGCGAGGCTCACAATGAGGAAGTAGGGGGCGTGTCTAACTCTTACCATACGCAAGGGGTGGCCGCCGATATTACATACGACGGTATCGATGTAGATTACCTCGCACAAGTGGCCGAGGAGTGTGGTGCCGACGGCATTGGTAAATACTACCATCAGGACTTTGTACACGTTGATGTACGAGGGTACGCGGCACATTGGAATGATTTGGATTGAAGGGGGTATATATGCATGAGAAAGTCACGAACTACATCAATGCGGTTAAATCTCAAATTACTGTTAAGCGGTTTATTATTGGTATTGCTAGCCTTTTGCTCATCTGTTTCGTTTGCAGCCTCATCGGTGGATATATTGAAACCAGAGCCAACTATCAGCGTGCCATTGAGCGATTGGAACAAGCTCAAGGAGCACTTAAGGATAGCCGACGCCTCAATCGAGAGCTCAACAAACTCATTGAAACAAGCCGACAGCTTAACAATGACGCAGGCGACAGAATTAAAAGAATTGAGGGTTATCAACAGCGAGAGGGCGAAAGCCTTAACCGAATTGAGAGCAATCAACGAGAAACAGGGGAAAGAGTTAGCGAAAGCCTCGAACAAAATAACAGAGCAAGAGCAGAGCTTAATTCTAGCCGCGAACTCATTAGGCGAATTGAAGAACGAAATCAAGAACAATAGACGAACAGAGCAACGCTTGCGGCGTCAACGTGATACATGGGCCGCTGGTGGTGTGATTGGTTTTCTAATTGGTGCAGCTGGCGCTATTCGATGAAATCGAGGTGATCCAATTATCTCCTGATCATGAGCAGGTGGACTCATGGTAGTATAGTTTTGATAAAATGCAGAAGAGCCTACTAACTTAGATAATATCTAGGTTGCTAGGCTCTATTTTTGTTTGTAAAAGTATAAATAAGTGCTTGATTTTATACCCTATATAGGGTATAATAAAGGTGTAGAAAGGAGGTGATAAATATGGACATAATAAAAGAGCTAACAAGCTTAATAAATGAGATAACGCTACTGACACTAGCAATCATCATTTTAAAACTTGTTAGCAAAGACTAAAAAGCGGGCGGGTGAAAGTCCCGCCACCTTTTCAACATTATTGTAAATCAACGAGGTGAATTATGCAATATTTAGAATGGCTGATTAATATAGC
>ERZ1036416.98-NODE-98-length-39879-cov-44.783698_pt1 | contig 39879 bp, 30 predicted proteins | sample MGYA00514219_ERZ1036416 | MGnify/ENA primary metagenome ERZ1036416 (study PRJEB33795, sample SAMN09464945) | human gut metagenome | host: Homo sapiens | place: USA: Stanford, California | collected 2016-11 | study: EMG produced TPA metagenomics assembly of the...
TTAGTATTATACACATTAATTACGAAAAATTCAGGCCCGCACGGGCCTTTTATTATAGATAAATATGCAAATCAAGGAGGAAAAAGTATGGATGTAAGTACAATCATGCAGTAAGTATCGTATTTGTTGAATGCTATTGGGCTAATGGCATTCCTGGTGTCAGTCATCACTCAGGTTATTAAATCCTGGCCAGGCCTGGACAAGCTACCTACACAGGCGGTAGTCATTGTGTTATCTTTGGTACTTTGCCCAGCTGTCTTTATTGCACTGATGGCGTGGATTCACCACCCCATTAATTGGTATACTGTATTTGCTTGTGTAATTATGGCATTTATCGTAGCATTGGTGGCAATGGACGGATGGGAACGGGTGTCGGAGATATGGAAACGGACCAAAACGCCAAAAACAACGTATCCAGGTAATTAGAATGGAGGTATACGATGAGTAAAACATCAGTAGGGCTAGTAGAACACTGTAAAAGTAAGCTTAGAACCCCATACGTCTACGGAGCCAAGGGTGAGGTCCTTACCCAGGCCATCCTGGACCGCCTGGCCCGAGAGAACCCAGGAACATACACATCCACCTATAGGGCCAAGGCAGCCAAGTACATAGGCCAGCGCTGCACGGACTGTTCCGGCCTCATCAGCTGGTACACGGGTATCCTACGCGGCAGCTACAACTACCACGACACAGCCGTGGAGCGGATAGGTGTTGACCATCTGGACGAGTCCATGGTCGGTTGGGCGCTCTGGAAGCCGGGCCACATCGGGGTGTATATCGGGGATGGATGGTGCATAGAGGCCAAGGGCATTAACTACGGCACCATCAAGTCCAGAGTGGCGGCCATACCCTGGCAGAAGGTCCTCAAGCTCTGCGACATCGACTATACCCCGGTCCCAGTGACATACACCCAGGGCTTCCGGCCGGCCGCAGACGGCCAGCGCTGGTGGTATCAGTTTACAGACGGCAGCTATGCGGCTAACGGCTGGTACTGGCTCAGGGAGGCCATGGACGGTACCTGCGGCTGGTACCTGTTTGACAGCGAGGGCTACATGCTGACCGGCTACCAGGTGGACCCTGCCGGTGAGGCATTTTTACTCTGTCCAGTCAAGGGCAGCGACGAGGGCAAGTGCATGATTACAGATGCCAGGGGAGCGCTCCGGATTGCGGAGGAGTACGACATGGCAAATCGTCGGTATGTGTTTAATTGGTAGGGAACAATAGATATTTAGACATCCGTCCGATTACCCCTTAGAAAGGACGATGGATGAATAGTTTTATTGGATGGATTGGTGGAAAGAGGTTATTACGCAAGGAGATTCTAGGCTGTTTTCCTGAGGATGTCGGACGTTACATCGAGATTTTTGGCGGGGCCGGCTGGGTGCTCTTTGCAAAAGAGAAGCAAGCCGGTCAGATGGAAGTGTACAATGACCGGGATGGAAATTTAGTCAATCTGTATCGCTGCATTAAATATCATTGCAGTGCCCTACAGGAGGAGTTGCAGTGGCTTTTACCCTCCCGCGAGCAATTTTATGACTATAGAGCGCAGATGGATATGAGGGGATTGACAGATATTCAAAAAGCTGCACGTTTTTTTTATTTGATAAAAATAAGCTTCGGGAGCGATTACCGTACATTCGCAACTTCATCTAAAAGCATAGAGAATGCGATAGATTATCTGGTGAAAGTCCAAAAGAGGCTTCAGGGTGTGGTGATAGAGAACAAGGATTTTGAGAATCTGATAGGTGTCTATGACCGGAAGGATGCTCTGTTTTATCTGGATCCGCCTTATGTAGGGACGGAGACTTATTACAATGTCACATTTACTATGGAGGACCATCAACGTTTAGCGGAGATACTGAAAAATATCAAAGGAAAATTTATTCTTTCCTATAATGATATACCTATGATTCGTGAATTGTATTCTCAATATCCCTGTAAAGAGGTTGTCCGAAACAGCACGCTGGCGGGAGATTCGAATAAACCTGCTGCTTATAGAGAACTAATCATAACGAATTTCTGAAAAACATAACGATATTCGCTATAATATAACAAAACGAAAAAAAGGCCTGGCATAAGCGGTAGAATCATCCCTAAGGGGTGATTGGATGGTCAAGATTCATTTATCAAGGCTCCTGGGTGAAAAACGTTGGAGCCAAGCAAAATTGGCGAGAATAACAGGCATAAGAGCGTCAACAATCAATGACATTTATAACGAATTTTCAGAACGTATCAGCCTGGAGCATCTTAACCGAATTTGCAGGGCCTTAGACTGTGATATTTCAGACATATTGGAATACATACCAGATGAGCCAAGATAATGAAGAAGTAAAAAGGCATTTGTAGGGAAAAAAAATACCTTTCAAATGCCTTTTTATATTTTCATTAATTCTATAAAAGTAATTAATTTTTGGAATTTATGTGAAAATATTTTGGGTTTTACGCGAAAAGCTACAGCGGAATATGGTAGCGTTTGACTGCGGTAATTCATCATGCAGGGTTATTCTGGGGGTGTATGACGGAGAACAGATAACCACGGAGGTCATTTCCCAGATACCAAATTACATGGTCAGGGTACATCAGTATTTTTACTGGGATATACTGATGATTTACCAAAAACTGTTAGAGGGATTGAAAGAGGCGGTAAAGCGGGCCGGAACCATCCATTCAATCGGGATCTGTACATGGGGCGTGGATTTTGCGCTGTTTGACAATCAGGGACTTATGATTCAGAATCCATTGTCATACAGGAACAGCATAGGGGCAGAGGTTCTGGAACAGATGTCAGATGAGCAGAGAACATATCTGTTCAGGCAGACGGGTATCCTTTGCGATAAAATTAATTCGGTTAATATGATTAAGGGAATGATGGAAAAAATGCAGTCCATGTTTTCCCATGGACATAAGCTTCTCATGATTCCGGATATCTTAAACTATCTCTTTACAGGCTGTATGGTGAATGAGCCCAGCGAATTGTCAACGACCCAGCTGATGGATGCCAGAAAAAGGGAACTCAGTGAAGAAGCATTGAAAACAATGGAAATACCCTCCGGCCTGTTTGCGCCTATTGGGAGACACGGTACTGCCATTGGCATGCTTCACTCCAATGTAAAGGAAATTCTGGGCATATCGTATGATGTACCGGTTATTTGCGTGCCATCCCATGATACGGCTGCCGCGGTCCTGGCCATTCCGGCAGAGGAGGAAGAATTTTTGTTTGTCAGCACAGGGACCTGGGCGCTTATCGGCATGGAGTTAGAGGAGCCAATCGTGAACGAAGAGGTGAGAAAAAGATGCCTGACCAACGAGATAGGGGCATTTGATAAAATCACCCTGCTGCGCAACAGTGCGGGTATGTTCATTATCCAACGCATTAAGGAGGAATATGAAGGGGAACATGGGGCCATAGGCTGGGAGGAGCTTAACAGCCTTGGAGACTGCCAAGAGGGGGCGGCTCCGCTGTTTCCTGTCAACGATTCCAGATTTTTCAATCCCGTACATATGTCTGATGAGATATGGAATTATCTTGTTAAGACCGGTCAGGCTTCCGGAGAAATAGACTGGGGTACAATCATATGCAGTTTTCAAAACTCCATGGCGCTGAGCTTTGCCTCGGTGATACAGGGTCTGGAGGAAATCAGCGGAAAGAAAAAAGACACTGTCTATATGGTAGGCGGCGGCTCGCGGAATGTGAGGCTGTGTCAGATGACAGCAGATGCAACAGGCAAGAAGGTAGTGACAGGGGGCAAGGAGAGTACGTCCCTGGGAAATCTGGGCGCACAGCTTAAGTACTTTAAGCCTGAGATGACAGTGGGGGAAATCAGGCGCCTATTGGGAACAGGCATTGAGAGTGCGGCTTATTGCTGTGGCAAAGATTCCGGCGAGGCATTGAAACGGTATCAAAAACTAGAAGGGTAAGGGGGCCTGTCCATGGACGGATGTATATTGAGGATGTGCGGGATTAACAAAAGTTTTTTTGGTGTTCCTGTACTGAAAAATGCGCAGCTTGAGGTGCTTCCCGGTGAGGTTCACGTTCTTTTGGGAGAAAATGGAGCGGGTAAATCCACGTTAATTAAAATTCTGTCCGGTGCATACGGACGGGAAGGCGGGGACATCTGGCTGGACGGCAGGGAGCTGGCGCCTATGACGCCGAAGGAGGCTTTGGACGCCGGTATCAGCGTGATTTACCAGGAATTTAATCTTGTACCGGATTTGCCTGTATATGAAAATATATTCATTGGAAAGGAATACGGCCAGGGGCTTCTTGTGGACCATAAGCGTGCCATAAAAGAGGCAGAGGGGTACATGAAGCGGGTCGGCCTGGAGGTAAGTCCCAAGACGCTGGTCCGTGAGCTGAGTGTGGCCCAGAAACAGCTGGTTGAGATAGCCAAGGCCATATCCAATCATGTAAAGGTCCTGGTTCTGGATGAACCCACAGCGGCCATTACGGATAAAGAGACAAACATGCTTTTTGGAATTATCCGTGAACTTCAAAAAGAAAAAATCGGAATTGTATACATTTCCCACCGCATGAGCGAGCTGTTCGAGATTGGAGACAGGTGCACGGTTATGCGTGACGGCGAGTATATAGGAACCGTTAGATTATCCGAAACCACAGAGGACCAGCTGACAAAGATGATGGTGGGACGTACAGTCAGCTTTGAAAAGATTGCCAATGAAGCAGTTGACATGAACCAGGTTGTATTAAAGGTTGAGAAGCTGGGATATAAGGACTTTTTAAAGGACATATCATTTGAGCTGCATAAAGGCGAGATACTGGGATTTGCAGGATTAGTGGGAGCGGGCAGGACAGAAGTGGCAAAATGCATGATAGGCGCTTACAGAAAAGATGGGGGAACTGTTACGTATAAGGGTGAAACATTGTCCAACAGTCTGTCCAGGAATATTGAAAAGGGAATCGTCTATCTGAGCGAGGACAGAAAGGATGAGGGGCTTGTGCTCATGCACTCTGTCATGGATAATATAGCGTTGCCTAACTTAAAACAGCTTGCCAAACCGTTTATCCGCAAAAAGGAGATGGCGGATCGCGCAAAGGATTACATCAAAAGCCTGCGGATTAAAACCCATACACATCTTACGGAAGCCAAGAACCTGTCCGGAGGAAACCAGCAGAAGGTGGTTATTGCAAAGTGGCTGTATTCCAATGCGGATGTATATATATTTGACGAACCCACAAGGGGAATTGATGTAGGGGCGCGTGATGAAATATACAATATTATGTATGACCTGGTCAATCAGGGGGCCTCTATCATAATGATATCCTCCGACCTTGTGGAAGTGCTTAAGATGTGCGACCGGGTTGCGGTTATGAGGGAAGGCGTCCTGGAGGCTATATTGGACAACAGCCCGGATTTGACGCAGGAAACCATATTAAAATATGCGATGCAGGGAGGAATATAGGTATGGAGAGCTACAAAGAGGGTGTTAAGGCAAAACTGCCGGCCTTGACTTTATATCTGGGACTGGTTGTTATTTTTATTGTATTTGCTGTAATCTGCAGCATGATGGGAAAGAATTTTCTGACCCTTAATAACATGTTCAATATCATTACCCAGGCCAGCATTATTTCCATCATTGCAATCGGTGCCTCCCTTGTCATTGTCACAGGCGGTATTGATTTGAGTGTTGGGTCCATTGTGGGATTTGTGGGTATATTTGGAGGGCTGATTCTGAAGGCCGGCATGCCCCTGATTGCCATGGGAATTTTATGTATCGCGGCCGGCGCTGCCTTTGGCCGGGTCAATGGCTGTCTGGTCAGTTACGGAAAGGTACCGCCCTTCATTGTGACGCTGGGAGCCATGCAGATCGCCAGGGGATTGGCGCTTCTGATTAACGGAGGACAGCCCATATCCAGTTTCCCTAAGGGATTGGGCAGCCTGATGGCCTCCAAAGTACTGGGGACGGTTCCAGTCTCCGTCATATATGTATTTGTATTCTACGCAGTGATTATTTTCGTCATGGCATATACAAAGTTCGGCAGGCACGTCTATGCCGCAGGGGGCAATATCTGCGCCGCCAGGCTTTCAGGAATCAATGTAAACAGAACCGTGCTTATGGTATATGTTTTAAGCGGCATATTTGCAGCCATTGGAGGCATCATGCTTTTGTCACGCCTTACATATGCAGACCCGAATGCCGGATCCGGTTATGAGATGAACGCCATCGCTTCCGCGGTTATCGGAGGAATCTCTTTATCAGGCGGAAAGGGGAAGATCGGAAACACACTGGTGGGAGCCATTATTCTCAGTACTCTGACCTGCGGACTCCAGATCATGAATGTTGCCACCTATTACCAGACCATTGTCACAGGCATCGTCATTATAGCCGCGGTGTTTGCGGATAAGAAGAAGGAACGCCAGAGCGAGTAGGAAAGCTAAATACATTAAGTATTTGCAAATAAAGGAGGAAATTGATTATGAAGCGAAACATGACGGCAGCAGTGATGGCATTGGCAATGAGCACGGTTATGACGGCAGCGGTGCTGAGCGGATGCAGCGGCACTCCAAAGGAGACAGCGCCGGAGACAGCCAAAGAACAGCAGGCAGAGGCTAAGACCGCGGATACAGCCGGGGAAAGCGGGAAGGACGAAGAAAGCAGCGCAGAAGCGGTATCGGGTAACTATGGAGATAAGACCATTGGATTTGTGGGGATGACTTTAAACAACGAATACCATATTACCCTGGCTAACGGCGCTAAAGTAGAAGCAGAGGCAAAGGGGGTCAAGATTGAGGTCCAGGCCGGAGACCAGCATGCCAGCGCTGACGCCCAGCTTGGCATTATTGAGAATATGATTGCCAACAAGGTGGACGGAATCCTGCTGGTTCCCAGTTCTTCCGACGGTTTGGAATCCGCCCTTACAAAATGTAAGGAAGCAGGCATTCCTATCATCAATCTGGATACAAAGCTGACGGATGAGAGCCTTGCCAATGTAGGCCTGGATATTCCGTTTTACGGAACCAACAATTATGAAGGCGCCAAGCTGGCAGGCGAATATGTGGCGAAAAACTTTGAGAAGGGAACAAAGACAGCCATACTCAAAGGGATTGAAGGACAGACCAATGCAGCGGACCGTTACAATGGATTCATAGAAGGCGCCGGGGACACGGTAACTGTTGTGGCTGAACAGACGGCAAACTGGGAAGTGGACCAGGGATATACAGCTGCCCAGAACATCATAAGCGCTAATCCAGATGTTGAACTTTTCTTCTGCTGCAACGACAATATGGGTATCGGAGCCTTAAGAGCCATCAAGGAAGCAAATATGCAGGAACAGATTCAGATTATCGGATTTGATGCGGTAAGCGAAGCCCTGAACCTGGTGGAAAACGGAGAGTTTCTGGCAACTGTGGCACAGTATCCGGCTGAAATGGGAAAACTGGGCGTGGACAATATGCTGAAAATATTTGACGGCGGTGAGGCGGAATCCTATATTGACACCGGAACGGAAGTTATTACAAAGGACAATGTAGGAGAGTTCAAGGATTACTTAAAGACTTTTGAGTAGGAACAGGGCTGGAGTTTTGAGACGGATTTTTCATATGGGATTCAAACATACTTCAGGCCATAAAAAATTAGGGCTGCCTGCCGGCAGCAGAATGAGAGGCAGAAATGGACTTTAAAAAATGCATTGTAGAGAGCGGTAAAAAGCTGGAGAATTCAGGTCTTACTGTAGAAACGTGGGGAAATATCAGTATCCGCGATCCTGAGACCGGACTGGTATACTTAACGCCCAGCGCCATGAAATACAGTACCATTGTGGAAGACGATGTAGTGGTCTGCAGGCTGGATGGAACAATCGTGGAGGGTCACAGAAAACCAACTATTGAGACAGGGCTGCACCTGGCTATATACAGAAACAGAGAAGAGGTAAACGCAGTCATCCATACCCATCCTATGTATTCCATGGTATACGCTACGCAGGGAAAGGATATTCCCCTGATAATAGATGAGGCGGCCCAGGCCATGGGAGATACCTGTAAATGTACACAGTATGCACTGCCTGGTTCTGAGGAACTGGCAGACCAATGTGAAAAGGCGTTGGGAAAGGAAGCCAACTCCTGCCTTCTGCATTCCCACGGAGCAGTCTGTGTGGGTGAGAATATGGACGCAGCGTTTAAGGTAGCAACAGTCCTGGAAGCAACAGCCAGAATTCTTTACATGATTGAAGCCACGGGCGGAAAACCGGCAGGGATATCACCTGAAAATGTAGCGGTGATGAAGGATTTTGCCAAAAATCATTATGGTCAGGGGAAATAGCGGGTTATAAGAGAGAATCAGAACATAAAAGGCAGCAGTGTATTGCGCTGCTGCCTTTTGTTTTGCCGTGGATATAAGGTAAACAAAACAAAAAAGCCTCTTCAAGGCTTTTTCTCATTTTACAGAGCAGGTGATGGGAATCGAACCCACGTATCTAGCTTGGAAGGCTAGTGTTCTACCATTGAACTACACCTGCGTAATGACCGCTTCGTCATACGGTCAGTGCCCAAAGTCGGAATCGAACCAACGACACGAGGATTTTCAGTCCTCTGCTCTACCAACTGAGCTATCTGGGCATTTGTCTATGGGAACAATCAGGAATCATCAGTAATTATCCTTACAAGCTCTGTTCCATCAGCGACATCAACAATTTTACAAGATTTCTCCAATATTGTCAAGATGAAATTTGAGTAAAATAACCTTAATTCGCCGTAATTTGTTTTTGTCATACCCACAGATATAAAAATCCGCCTTCATCCCTGCGTATTTGAGTAAACAAAAAGACATGGACAGTCTGCCATGTCTTTAAGAATATCCTGTTACACATACTCCTTACGCCCGCTGGCATCCGCAATGCCTTCCTCTTCCCTGTATTTGGCAACGGTCCGGCGGGAGATGGATATGCCGCGTTCTGCCAGCTTTTCACCCAGAAGGCGGTCGCTGTAAGGCTTCTTTTTGTTTTCTTCCTCTATGATTTCCCGAAGCACACGCTTGATGTCTGCGGCAGTCACGGACTGGGTACCGCTTTCGCTGCTGCTTTCCTGGACAGCCACACTGCGCGAGAAGAAAAAGTTCATGGGGTATACACCCCAGGAGCACTGAAGGTATTTCTTGCTGACAGCTCTGCTGACTGTGGATTCGTGGATGTCCAGTTCCTGGGCGATATCTGCCAGCCTTAAGGGATTCAGGTGGGCAGGTCCGAAGGTGAAGAACTCCTCCTGGTGTTCAAGAATGGCCCGAGATACCTGCATCAGCGTCTTTCCGCGCTGGGTTACACACTGTTTGACCCACTCGGCCTGCCGGATTTTATTGCCCAGATACTCCTTGAGTTCAGAGGATTCAGGATTCTGGTTCATCTGGCGGTAGTAGCTGTTAAGCTCAATGGTGGGATACATGGATTCATTCAGCAGGATGTCAAAATGGTCCTTGAACTTTACAATGGTCACATCCGGGATGATGTAGCGGAGCTGGTCCCTGCTGCTGAAGGATACACCCGGTTTGGGATTCAGGGATTTAATAATCTGACAGTAACCCGCAGTTTCAGTGGGAGAGAGGCGCAGCTTCCTGGCAATGGCCGGAATCTGGTTTTTGGCAACCATTTCCAGGCAGTTGTCGATGATGGATTCCAGTACCGGGGTCAGTATGTCCCTGCGTTCCAGCTGCAGTTTCAGGCATTCCTCCAGTGTACGTGCGCAGACGCCGGATGGGTCCAGGGCCTGGAGATCAGACAGGAGATCTTCCACTATCTCAGTATCGGTCCCAAAGTAGGAGGCAATTGTCTCTGTGCTCTCTTCCAGGTAGCCCTTGTTGTCAAGACATTCCAGCATGAACTTGATGATTTCCGTTTCCTGGTCCGTGAAGTTTTCCGTGATGAGCTGGGACCACAGATAGTCCTGAAGAGTCTCGCCGTCGTCCGTGTTAATGTTCCAGCTGGATTTAAAGTCGTAGTCATCATCATTATTCTGGCGCTGGTACAGATAGTAATTCTCCTCATTGAAAGAATTAAGCCATTCCTGCTGTTCAATGGACTCGCGCTGCTCTTCAGCAGTGGGGGGCTCCACAATGTCGATTACCGGGTTTTCCAATGCCAGTTCATTGATATAAGTATTCAGCTCCTGGGAGGTCATCTGAAGAATCTCAGCTGACTGAATCATCCGCTGTGACAAAGTCTGGGTTTGCTTTACCTGTAATTTTAGGTCCATAACACTTCCTTCTTTCGTGATATCTCATAATGCATCAGAGCGTGTTTAAAAATTGTGTTCCGCCAGATGGCGGGCAGGCGGTTTCAAACAGGCTCCGGAGAGGTGATGATTGCGCCGGGCAGTATGAGGCAGAAACATGTTTCCGGTCTGCCCTGGAAAATTTTAATGAAATAATTATAACACAGATGGCCTTTTGGTACAATGATGCACTTGGACATTTAAAGAGGCGGAAAGAAAGCTTCTGCGTGTAATCAGAAGCTAAGTGCACCCGTGCAGCTGGCTCCGCAAATCAGCCTTTAAAATCCTGTGGAGGCATGTTATAATATCGCCATGGTCCAGACCGCGGGGAAATGGCTGGGCTCAGGCAGATGCCGGCGTCCTGTAATGCATTTTCAGGCACCCTGCGGACGGAAGAATGAATTCAGGAAGGAAAATATTTCATGTTATTTAGTTCCATGATATTTTTATGGCTGTTCCTGCCCTTTGTGCTGGTCGTAAATCTGTTGCTGCCCATCCGGCTAAGCAACTTCTTTCTGCTGGCAATGAGTTTTATTTTCTATGCATGGGGAGAGCAGGAGTATATATGGCTTCTCCTTTTGTCCCTGGCTGTGAATTATGCAGGTGCTTTGGGCATAGAGGCTGTGCGGGGCAGCAGGCCGGCGGCTGGGGAAGCTGCTGGAGCGGCAGGGGTTACGGCAGGGACTGCCGTCAGTACAGACAGCCAGACGGCTTCCGGTGCCGGCAAGCACACTCTCTTTACCCCGGATAAGCTGCTCCTTGTGCTGCTGGTGGCGGTGAACCTGGGTTTTTTAGGGTATTTTAAATACTTTGATTTCCTGACCGGCCTGGTCAATAAGCTGGCGGGGGGCACTGTGGCGGAGCCAAAGAACCTGCTGCTGCCGGTGGGCATCTCATTTTACACATTTCAGATGATATCGTATGTGGCGGATGTGTACCGGGGGACCACAGGGGCCGAGAGGAACCTGCTGAACCTGGGACTTTACATGTCCTTTTTTCCTAAGATGATACAGGGACCCATCGAGCGCTATCAGAGTATGGGTGCGCGCATCAGAAACCGCCATGTGACGCCGGAACTGTTTGCATGCGGAGCAAGGCGCTTTATCTACGGACTGGGAAAAAAGGTTATACTTGCCAACCAGTTCGGAAGCGTGGTGGACAAGGTTCTGGCCAATCCCATGGACCAGATCAGCGGAGGTTTGGGATGGTATGTGGGAATCCTGTATACACTGCAGATTTATTTTGATTTTTCCGGTTATTCCGATATGGCGGTGGGCCTTGGTAAAATGCTGGGCTTTGAGCTGACGGAGAACTTTAATTATCCATATCTGGCCAGGTCCGTGGGAGAGTTCTGGCGCAGATGGCATATATCTCTCTCCAGCTGGTTCAAGGACTACCTTTACATTCCTCTTGGCGGAAGCAGGAAGGGGACATTTGTTACCTGCCGTAATCTGATGATCGTATTTATCTGTACCGGATTCTGGCATGGCGCGGGCCTGTCCTTTATTGCGTGGGGAATGTATTACGGCTGCCTGCAGGTGGCGGAACGGCTGTTTTTAAAGCGGCGGCTGGAGTGTCTGCCAGCGGCGGTCAGTTATATTTATATGTTTTTTGTTACCGTGGTGGGATGGACCATGTTCCGGGCGGATTCGTTGACCCGGGGACTTATGCTGCTTAAGCAGATGTTTCTTCTGCGCCCGGGGATTTATGATACGGCCATGTATATGAGCCATAAGACCATAGTCTATATGGTGATAGGGATTGTGCTGTGCGGTCCGTTTCAGGCCCTGGTTCCCTGTTTTAAGAAACATATGCAGGACGGCAGAAGCATTTACCTGTCTGAAAGCCTGGGACTTATACTGCTGTTTGCATACTCGATTGTGATGGCTGTGGGCAGCACTTATAATCCGTTTATCTATTTCCGGTTTTAGAGAGGAGGCAGCAGGTGAGACAACGCATAAAAGCATATATATTTGCAGGCATGTTCCTGGGGATGATGATACTGCCCGGACTCCTGTTCATACCTCTTAAGGATTATGTGGACACGGAGAATTACGAGAACCGGGTTTACCAGGAAAAGCCGGTTCTTAATTTCAGGAATCTTTCTGCAGCGGACCTTAAATCCTATCCGGGGCAGTATGACGCCTACTTTAATGACCATCTGGCCTTTAAGAATCCCATTGTGGCCTTTGGGAAATTGGCGGACATTCATGTGTTTGGGGAAGTCACGTCCGATGCCGTTCTTATGGGAAAGGACGGATGGATGTTCTATAAGCTGAAAGGGGAAATGGAGGACAGCATTGCGGACTACCAGGGAACCAATCATTACAGTGTTGATGAGATGGAACGGTTTGGGGCGCTGCTTAAGCAGGCGGAGGAAAATCTGGCCTCCAGAGGGATAAAGCTGGTTTTCTATATGGTTCCCAATAAGGAGCAGGTATACAGCGAGTTTATGCCCTCATCCGTGAAGGTGGTTCAGGAACAGTCCAAGGCGGATTTGCTGTACGAATATCTGAAAGAGAATACGGACTGTGATGTGTACTACCCCCTGGATGAGTTCAGAAAGGCCAAGGATGACTGGTGCCAGATATACAGGAAGTATGATACTCATTGGAATGATATGGGGGCATTTATGGCATCCCAGATGGTGATACAGGACATAGACGGGGAGCCGTTCGGACCGGAGTCATACCGCTCTTATGATATTGAAAACAGAGGAACCTTCAGCGGGGACCTGGCAACCATGCTGAATCTTCAGAAGTATTATGACGATGACCCATTCCTTAAAGTGTCAGGCTACAGGGAGGATGTGTCCTTTGAAATGGATTACCAGAATGAACATGAGACCATCACCCACTACTCCTCAGACGCAGAGGAAAAAGCAGAAAGAATCCTTATTTGCAGGGACTCCTTCGGGGTACACATGGCTGAGTACTTTGCCAGGAACTACCCGGATGTGACGCTGATGGATTACCGGACAGAGGACTGCGGGGCGGCTGCCCTTGAGATTCAGCCGGACGCAGTGGTGATTGAGGTGGCGGAACGGTATACGGATTACATGTTCGGACTGCTGGAACGTCTGGGTACCATCGGAAGCGGGGATGGGATTCTGAAAGAGGCAACTGCGGACTGAAACAGGCGGAATGAAAAATACGGCAGCGAATCGGATGAGTGTTCACCGGATTTCGCTGCCGCTGTTTTATATTAGATTTGATTTTAATCGCTGTATAAGACATGGTAAAAAACGCTGTTCCACGGGAAAATTGTGCCGAAGCCTACCCGGCCAGAAATCCTTTTCCGATGATTTCGCTGGAGTTGGATATCAGCATGAAGGCCGTGGGTTCAATGGTGCGGATATAGTTGCGCAGCTTTAATGCCTGGCTGCGTTTCATGGTGGTCATGATTACGGTCTTTTCATGATGGGTAAAGGCTCCCTGCGCATGGTATACCGTGGCGCTGCGGTGCAGCGTGTTGATGATATAGTCGCAAATCGGATCCGGGTCGTCACAGATAATATTAAAGCATTTGCACAGATTCAGATTCTCAATCACATCGTCGATGACCAGGGATTTGGCCGCCAGGCCGATGGTGGAGAACAGTCCTGTCTCAGGCCCGAAGATGAAGAATGAGGAGGCCACGGCCGCCACATCCACCAGCATGAGAACGGTTCCTATGTTAAGGCTGGTATATTTCTTAAGTATCATGGCGATGATATCTGTACCGCCGCTGGAAGCGCCCAGATTAAAGAGGATGGCTGTGCCCACTGCCGGCAGGAAGATGGCGAACAGCAGCTCCAGCAAAGGCTCTGTTGTCAGCGGCCTGCTTAAAGGACAGACACGTTCCAGCAGGGACAGGCTGATGGACATGACCATACTTGCATAAACGGTCTTTATTCCAAAACCCTTACCCAGGAAAATGAACCCTAAAACCAGCAGTGAGGTGTTCACAATAAATGTGAAATCACTGGCAGACCAACGGCTGATTTCGCTTACTACAGTGGAAAAGCCTGTGACGCCTCCGAATGCAAAATGATTGGGGAACTTGAAAAAGTAGATTCCAACCACCATAATCCAGATGCTTACTGTAATGATGCCATATTCGGCGGCAGTGCGCCAAAATGGACTTTTGATATCGCTCATAATCCCTGCTTCCCTTACCTGATCCGGATGACGGATATGCGGGAAGTTTACCCCCTTTGCGGCATGAATGCCACGTATTCATTGTTGTTCCAACCATATAATAGGATGAAACCACTACAAGTGCAATCACATTTTTTGTTGAAACAGCCACAAGTATATAACTGTAGCCGGGAAAGTGTTGTGAATAAAGGAGAATACAGTATTTGGGGTATATGTGGTGCAAAAACAGCTTGTAACCACTATATATATGGTTTATAATGGTGAGCGTGACATCTGGAAATGGTATGCTTGGATGTCAGGAATTAGATAAGGACAGGAACCGGCAGGAGAAAAGTAAGAGGAAGCCGGAGAAAATGAGATAAGGTGAGATAAGGAGAGCAAAAGGACATCATGGCGGATACGAAAGTAGAGATAGATTTGGACTATAAAGGGCTGGAACAATGTCTGGAAGAAATCGGAAGGGATTTTCAGGGGGAGGGATATGGACTGGATCGTCTGCTTGAGAGATACCGCTCCTTCCGCAAGCCGGGAATGGGGCCGGCTGAGGGAATGGAAGCCCTGATTCGGTCCGCGGCGGAACTGACTTCCAAGGAAACACCCCTGTGGGAATTTGCAGCGGCCAGGCTGCGGTACTGCGGTTTTGCCTGTGAGGTGGAGGAACAGCTTAAAGGACTGGGAATTAAGGGACTGTATGAAAAGATTTCATATCTGACGGAACAGGGGTTATATGGTGATTATATCCTGAAGCATTACAGCCGGGAGGAGATAGAAGAGGCGGAAGGATTTCTTGATGATGAGAGAAATAAGCTCTTTACCTATGCGGGACTGGATTTGCTGCTTAAGCGGTATGTGATCCAGGACCACAGCCATCATCCGTTAGAGACGCCCCAGGAAATGTATCTGGGCATTTCCCTGCACCTGGCCATGAAGGAAAGTAAGGATTGCAGGATGCAATGGGTGCGCCGGTTTTATGATATGCTCAGCCGTATGCAGGTTACCATGGCCACCCCAACCCTGTCCAATGCCAGGAAACCGTACCATCAGCTTTCCAGTTGTTTTATTGACACTGTGCCGGATAGCCTGGAAGGAATTTACAGAAGCGTGGACAACTTTGCACAGGTCAGTAAATTTGGCGGGGGCATGGGCTTGTATTTCGGAAAGGTCAGGGCAACGGGAAGCAGGATTCGGGGATTTGAGGGGGCTGCCGGAGGCGTGATCCGCTGGATTAAGCTGGTGAACGATACGGCTGTGGCAGTGGACCAGCTGGGGATGCGCCAGGGCGCTGCCGCGGTTTATCTGGACGCCTGGCACAAGGATCTGCCGGAGTTTCTTCAGCTTCGTACTAATAACGGGGATGACCGTATGAAGGCCCACGACATTTTCCCGGCCGTGTGTTTTCCTGATTTATTCTGGAAGATGGCTGAGGAGAATCTGGACCAGGACTGGCATCTGATGTGCCCTCATGAGATCCGGACCATCAAGGGATACTGCCTGGAGGACTGCTATGGGGAGCTGTGGGAGGAACGGTATCTGGACTGCGTGGGAGATGACAGGATATCCAAGCGCACTGTGTTGTTAAAGGATGTGGTACGCCTGATTATCAAGTCCGCGGTGGAGACAGGCACACCATTTATCTTTAACCGGGATACGGTAAACCGGGCCAACCCCAACAGCCACCGGGGCATTATATACTGTTCCAACCTGTGCACCGAGATTGCCCAGAACATGTCTCCCATAGAAAGTGTGTCAACTCAGGTGCTGGAGGTTAATGGGGAGACCGCGGTGGTCCAGACCACACGGCCGGGAGATTTTGTTGTCTGTAATCTGGCCAGCCTCTGTCTGGGGGCGATTGATGTGGATGATCCGGATGAAGTGGAGTATATTGCCGCCAGTGCTGTGAGGGCATTGGATAATGTAATTGACCTGAATTTTTATCCCCTGGCCTACGCCGGAATTACCAATCAGAATTACAGAGGAATCGGTCTGGGAGTCAGCGGTTACCATCATATGCTGGCAAAGCACGGCATACGGTGGGAGAGCGAGGAACATCTGGTCTTTGCGGACCAGGTGTTTGAGCGGATTCATTACGCGGCTGTCAGGGCCAGCGCCAATCTGGCGGCTGAGAAGGGATGCTACCGGTATTTTGAGGGAAGCGAATGGCAGACAGGGGCATACTTTGAGAAGCGGGGGCTTGTGAGCAGGGAATGGAAAGAGCTGGCAGAACAGGTGGCAGAGCACGGAATGCGCAATGCCTATCTCCTGGCTGTGGCGCCTACCAGCAGCACCAGCATACTCTCCGGTACAACGGCAGGCCTGGATCCTGTGATGAAGCGGTTTTATCTGGAAGAGAAAAAGAACGCCATCCTTCCCAGGGTGGCCCCGGAGCTGACACCCAGGACCTTCTGGCTGTATAAAAGCGGATACACCATGGACCAGACCTGGACGGTGCGGGCCGCAGGTGTGCGCCAGAGGCATATTGACCAGGCCCAGAGCGTGAATCTGTACATTACCAACGATTATACCATGCGGCAGCTGCTGAACCTCTATATACTGGCCTGGGAGAGCGGCGTAAAGACCCTCTACTATGTGCGCAGCAAGTCTTTGGAGGTGGAGGAGTGCGAGAGCTGTTCCAGTTAAGCTGCTGTTGAAAGGTATAGAAAGGCATGTAAGAAAGGATTTTTGATATGAGTATATTGTCAGCCAAGCCCCTGTTTAACCCTCAGGGCGATATGGATAAGAACAGCCGGAGGATGATAGGCGGAAATACCACCAATCTCAACGACTTTAATAATATGAAATACACCTGGGCCAGCAGCTGGTACCGCCAGGCCATGAATAATTTCTGGATTCCGGAGGAAATCAACCTCAGCGCGGATTTAAAGGATTATAAGAACCTGACGGCTGCGGAGCGGACTGCCTATGATAAGATACTGAGCTTTCTGGTGTTCTTAGATTCCATCCAGACAGCAAACCTGCCCTGTATTGCCCAGTATATCACAGCCAATGAGGTGAATCTGTGCCTTACCATACAGGGATTTCAGGAGGCGGTGCACAGCCAGAGCTACAGCTATATGCTGGATTCCATCTGCAGTCCGGTGGAGCGGGACAGAATATTGTACCAGTGGAAGGAGGATGAACACCTTCTGCGCCGCAATACATTTATAGGAAATCTGTATAATGAATTCCAGGAGAAGAAGGATGATGTGACCCTTCTCAGGGTCATCATGGCCAACTATATCCTGGAGGGCATTTATTTTTACAGCGGGTTCATGTTTTTTTATAACCTGGGAAGGGGCGGCAAGATGCCCGGAAGCGTCCAGGAAATCCGGTATATCAACCGGGATGAGAATACCCATTTGTGGTTATTCCGCAGCATGATTGCCGAACTCAGGAAAGAGGAGCCGCAGTTATTCACGCCTAAGATGGTAGATATGCTCAGATCCATGCTGGAGGAGGGCGTGGCCCAGGAAATCCAGTGGGGATGCTATGTGATTGGCGATGATGTTCCGGGTCTGACCAGAGAGATGGTTACGGACTACATACGGTATCTGGGAAACCTGCGCTGGAGCGGGCTGGGCTTCGGCACCTTGTACGAGGGGTATGACGAGGAGCCGCAGTCCATGAAATGGGTGAACCAGTATTCCAATGCAAATATGGTGAAAACAGACTTTTTTGAGGCAAAGAGCACGGCTTATGCAAAAAGCGCTGCCATTGTTGATGATTTATAGATAAGGGGGTATAATGGGGCAGGGATACCGGCATGGGAAGCAGTGTCAGATGCAGTGTCAGATGCAGTGTCAGACGCAGGAACAGATGCAGTGTCAGATGCAGTGTCAGACGCAGGAACAGATGCAGGAGCAGACGCCTGGTATCCGATTATATGATTGACAGGAGGAGCGATAACGTGACAGCAGAAGAGGGGGACCGCAGGACCTGGGAGCTGACAGGACAGCTGGTACAGATTGACAGTTCTGATCCGGGAGCCTATGAGGGCCAAATTGAACAGTGGATATATGAATGGTTTACAAAAGAGATAGAGGAAAAGGCAGGAGCGCTTAAGAACCAAATTGAACTGGTCCAAAGAGAAGTGATGCCGGGCCGTTTTAATCTTATGGCCCGCATACCGGGAAGAGAACAAGCTCCGGCGCCTGCCCTTGTGTACATATGCCATATGGATACGGTGATGCTGGGGGAGGGATGGGAGGAAGAGACTCCTGCCCTGGGAGCAGTGGTAAAGGAAGGCCGCCTGTACGGAAGAGGTGCCTGTGACATGAAGTCAGGCCTGGCCTGCGCCATGTCTGCATTTTCAGATATGGTGGAATTGACCGGAAGCACAGGGGAGCTTCCGGCGCGTCCCTTTGTATTCATAGGAACCGTGGATGAGGAAGATTTTATGCGGGGAGTGGAAAGCGCTATCCGCGACGGCTGGGTAGACAGGGAAGACTGGATACTGGATACGGAACCAACGGACGGCCAGATTCAGGTAGCCCATAAGGGCCGGACCTGGTTTGAACTGACCATACAGGGAATCACAGCCCATGCCAGTAATCCATGGAAGGGCGCTGACGCCATTGCCGCCATGGCAGAGGCAGTCAGCCATATCCGGAAGGCCATCGGCAGCTGTCCGCCCCATGAGGATCTGGGCATGTCTACGGTGACCTTTGGGCAGATCACAGGGGGGTATCGTCCCTATGTTGTGCCGGATTCCTGTAAGGTATGGATTGACATGCGTCTGGTGCCGCCTACGGATACAGCGGCAGCGAAGAATATAGTAGAGGAAGCTGTAAAGGCGGCAGAAGCTGAGATTGCAGGGGTCAGGGGCAGTTACCTCATTACGGGTGACCGTCCTTATGTGGAAAAGGACAGCAGTTCCCGGCTTCTGGCCAGCCTTAAGTCTGTCTGCGACCGTGTGACGGGAGAGGACACACCTGTCGGTTCTTTTAACGGCTATACGGATACGGCGGTTATCGCAGGAACCCTGGGCAACTGCAACTGCATGTCTTATGGTCCCGGCAGCCTGGAACTGGCCCATAAGCCCAATGAGTATGTGCCCTATGAGGATGTGTGCCGCTGCAGGCGTGTTCTGACTGAGCTGGCACGGCAGGAGATATTCTTTCCCTTTGCCTTTTAAAGTCAAATGTGCTATAGTGTAACCAGTTTAAATTAAAGGAGAAGCTAAGGATGAAAAATACTGCATTGGTAATCATGGCTGCCGGTATCGGAAGCCGCTTTGGAGGCGGCATCAAGCAGCTGGAGCCCGTGGGACCCAACGGCGAGATTATCATGGATTATTCAATCCACGATGCCATGGAAGCGGGATTTAATAAGGTAATATTCATTATCAGGAGAGATCTTGAAAAAGATTTTAAGGAAATCATAGGACACAGAATAGAGAAACTCCTTCCGGTGGAGTACGCATACCAGGAACTGGAGGACCTTCCGGCCGGTTATGAAGTGACGCCCGGGAGGACCAAACCATGGGGAACAGGCCAGGCAGTCCTTTCTGTGAAGGGTATGGTAGACGGACCGTTCCTTGTGATTAATGCAGATGATTATTACGGACGGGAAGGATTTCGCAGGATTCACGATTACATGGCAGAGCATATGGACTCACAGTCTGAGATCTATGATATCTGCATGGGAGGTTTTGTGCTGTCCAACACCCTCAGCGATAACGGTACAGTGACCAGAGGCGTGTGCCAGGTAGATGAGGAAGGTTATCTGACAAACGTGACAGAGACTTATAATATCCAGATGAAGGAAGATGGGCTCCATGCCACGGATGAGAGCGGCGCGCCTGTAACCATCAGCCCGTCCCAGCCGGTTTCCATGAATATGTGGGGGCTTCCGGCCAGCTTTGTCCAGGAGCTGGAGAAGGGATTCCCGGTATTTTTGGACAATCTGAAAGAGGGTGATATTAAATCAGAATACCTTCTTCCTAAAATCATAGACAATCTGGTACAGAATAAGAAGGCGAGAGTGACCGTCCTTGACACCCCGGATAAATGGTTTGGCGTTACCTACAGGGAAGATAAACAGGCCGTGGCGGACGCTATCAGAGGGCTGATCCAATCAGGGGTATATAAGGAGAAGCTGTTTTAATTAAGAGGATACTACGGACTGAAGACATAAGCAGTATATAATAAAAAACTGCCCGGCCGGAACTGCCCCAAAGGTTCTGGCCCGGCCATGATATGGCAGACAGGCAGACAGGGACATGCGGATACTGTCAATCCGTGTGTCCTTTTTTCATGCATAATTTCAAATACCCAAGCCTATACTATAAAAACAGCCCACTTAAGCCGGGCGATGATTATAACATGTTTGGGTGGACAACTTAGCTATGAAATTATGGAAAACATTTAACGTACAAAAACGGGAAGACATATCTTATTATAATACATCAGAAGGTTTTGAAACAGAGGGCTTTGCCATGCACCTGGACCGGCTTATCAGAGAGGAGATGGCAGCCAAGGGAAAGGACGGAATCATGTTCCTGTGTATCGGCACAGACCGGTCTACCGGAGACAGCCTGGGCCCTCTGGTGGGACATATGCTCCGCAGCCGGCGGCTTAAGGGAGCCGCGGTCATCGGAACACTTGACAAGCCGGTCCATGCCATGAATCTGGATTTGTACGCCAGGTATATACGGCTTCACTATCCTGACTATGTGGTGGTTGCCATTGATGCTTCGGTGGGAAGCCTGGACCATGTGGGATACGCGACCCTGGGGCGGGGAGCGCTTCAGCCGGGACTGGGAGTGTCCAAGGAACTGCAGGCCGTGGGCGACATAGCCATAACCGGAATCGTAGGCGGAGTGGGCAGCCGGGATCCGGTCATGCTCCAGAGCGTGCGCCTGTCCATGGTGATGAAAATGGCGGACTGTATTTGCGAAAGCATTTTTCTTGTCGAACGATTATGGGAAAATGCTGCCATAATATGACAAATTCTGCGCCGGGAATCTGCTATGCTTGTTTGGATTAAAAACAGCGGGGTGATTCTATGGGAGAATTATATGAACCCTTCCCTAAGCTGCCGAAGAATTTCCGGCAGATAGGTGAGAGGGACCAGGTTTTAAAATTATATCTGGAAGATTATGTAAATACTTATTTAAAACGCCTCCAGCCGGCAAAGGGGGCTGATTTGCGTGTGGGTCTGCTTTTGGGAAGCAGGGAGACCCATGAGGACATACCCTTTGTTTTTGTGGATGGAGCCCTGGAAATGGATTCAGTCACCGAGGAAGGCGGAAAAGTGGCCTTCACCGAGGATGCCTGGAAAAAGGCCTACCAGGATGTGGAGCAGATGTTTCCCAAACGCACGGTCCAGGGATGGTTTCTCTGCGCAGGACCCGGCTGTACCTTAAGCCCTCTGACTTATTGGAAGCAGCACAGTCAGTATTTTACGGGAAAGAACCAGCTCATGTATCTGAACTGCGGTCTGGAGGGCGAGGAAGCTGTTTACATAACATCCTCTGACGGATTTTACAAGTTGAGAGGATACAGCATATATTATGAGCGCAATCAGATGATGCAGGATTACATGATACTGCGCAAGGATGTGCCAAGGGCAGAAACAGGAGTGGATGATAAGGTCATCCAGAACTTTAAGCAGAAAATGGACGAGCGAAGGGTGGAGGCAGGACGCCACCGGAGCACGGTGGGAGTTTTGTCGGGTCTGTGCAGCGTCCTGGCTGTGACGGTACTGGCAGGCGGCGTGGCCATGTTCAATAATTATCAGAAAATGCACCAGATGGAAAGTGTGATTGCGTCCGTGGTGCCGGAAGGAAATATAAAGGACGGCCTGATGGCGTTTACAGGTAAGGGCGGAACAGAAAATCCTTCCGGAAAGGGCTGGTCCGCTGCGGACGAGCCTGATTATGTGATTGAGGAGGCATCGGGAAAGGTATATCCCACTACGGCCCCGTCACCGGAGAATGGAGACGAAAAGCCTTCCAGGGTGACACCGGAAACACTGGCACCGTCAAATAGCGGCCAGACAGGCGGGACAGGCCAGGGAAGCGGCCAGACGGCGGCAGCGGATCAGGGAAGCGGCCAGTCAGCGGCATCAGGCCAGGGAAGCGGCCAGACTGCGGCATCGGGCCAGGGAAGCGGCCAGACGGCGGCATCGGACCGGGGAAGCGGTCAGACAGCGGCACCGGACCAGGGAAGCGGCCAGACGGCGGCATCGGGCCAGGGAAGCGGTCAGACAGCAGCGGCCGGTCAGGGAAGCGGCCAGTCAGCAGCATCAGGTCAGAGCAGCAGCCAGAAGGGCGGGACGGGCCAGGAAAATGGCCAGACATCCGGCAAGGGTGCGTCCCAGACTGATTCAGTCCAGAAGAAAAATGACCAGACGGAGTCTGGCAATAGTCAGTCGGCGGAGCAGACAAAAGCTCCGGCCGATGATTCCACTCTGCCGCCAACCGGAGGAAGAGGGGAAGCTGATGACCAGACTGTGTCTTCTGCCAGCTACAAGGTGTATACCGTGGCGGATGGGGAGACATTGTACGGAATCTGCTTTAAGCTGTATCATAATCTGCAGCATATAGATGAAATCTGCAGGGTTAATTCCCTGACAGATGAAAACAGCATATTTGCAGGTCAAAAGCTTTTGATTCCATAAGTATATGCCTGGAAACTTCTGGCGGAAAAAGATAATGCGTTTTATCCAAAATTGTTGTATACTATTGCATATACGCAAAAGACGAATTTTGGGAGAACGCAGGATGGGCAGTACCAATTCTATGAGCCGTGAAAATAAAAAAAAGCAGCTGAAGCGTCAAATCGTACCTTCCGGCAGTCCCTTCCAGGAAGAGGAGGACAGCCGGGAAATCGTTCACAAGGCGCACCAGCGTGTAGTCAGGAAGCGCCTGATTATTCTGGCTGTGCTTGTTGGCCTGGCAGCCATAGCAGCCCTGGTGCTGTTCCGCTATGAACGTTATCATACCTTTACGGATTACCAGACAGTATGGGAGCGGGACCTGGTGGCTGAGGCCCAGGAAGCCGCGGCCCAGGGCGAAGGGAGCTTCTGCGGGTACAGGGATTTCGGGGACGGAGTCCTCAAATATACCAAGGATGGAGCTACCTATCTGGACGCCAAGGGCAAGGTGGTATGGGTGCAGAGCTATGAGATGAGAACCCCTGTGGTATCGGTCAACGGCGATTTTGTGGCCATTGGGGACCAGCAGGGCAACAGCATCTACATATGCGATAAGAACGGGACCCAGGGCCAGGCCACCACGCTGCTGCCCATATTGAGGGTTACAGTGTCCGCCAAGGGCGTGGTGGCTGCCCTTCAGGAGGATTCCAAGGCCAGCTATATCTATTTATATAAAAGAGATGGAAGCCCTCTGGACATCATGGTAAAGTCTCTGCTGTCAGGGGACGGGTATCCGGTGGACTTAAGTCTTTCGCCAAATGGCACGCAGCTTATCACATCCTATATGTATCTGGATCAGGGTGTGATAAAATGCAAGATTGTATTTTATAATTTTGGACTGGGTAAAAATGATCCCAACCGCGTAGTGGGTATATTCTTTCCCAAGGACTTGGGAGATGCCATGGCGGGCAGGGTCAGGTTTCTGGATGAAAGCCATTCCGTTATATTTACGGATAAGGGAATACAGTTCTTTTCAACCAGAGTGGAGACATCGCCGGAGCTGGTGAGCCAGATTCCCATAGAGGAGAATATAAGGAGCATTACATATGCTCAGGATAAGGTTGGCATTGTTACAGATAATGTGGAAGGCGGCGATCCTTACAAACTGAGAATTTATGACAGGGAAGGAAGCCCTGTTTTTGAAAAGACCTTTAACTACCAGTATACCGGATTTGATATTGACGGTGATTTGGTTCTTTTGTATAATGACAGTTCCTGCAAGGTTTACAACATGACAGGTACGGAGAAATATAACGGAACATTTGATTTTACGGTCAGCAAGGTATCAGCAGGAAGGTTCCCGGGAACGCTTCTTGTCATGGGACCTCAGAAAATGACGGAAATAAAGCTGCAGTGATGCAGGAATAAAAGTGAAAGGAAGTATAGATACCATGGGGATGAAATGTATCGGAGTAGATGTCGGAGGAACTTCGGTAAAAATCGGACTTTTTGAGATTACGGGAGAGCTTTTGGACAAGTGGGAAGTAAAGACCCGTAAGGAGGAAGGCGGAACGCATATCCTTCCTGATGTGGCCCGGTCCATCCGTGCCAGGATGGAGGAAAGAGGGCTGAGTCTCAAGACGGACCTTGTAGGTATCGGGCTGGGAGTCCCCGGACCGGTGATGCCGGATGGATTTGTGGAGGTATGTGTTAACCTGGGATGGCGCCGGATGAATCCCCAGGAAGAACTCAGCCGCCTGCTGGACGGAGTCACTGTAAAGAGCGGAAATGACGCCAACGTGGCTGCCCTGGGAGAGATGTGGCAGGGCGGAGGCAAGGGATATAAGGATTTGGTCATGATTACCCTGGGAACCGGTGTGGGTGGCGGTGTCATCATTGATGAGAAAATCATTGCCGGCCGTCACGGTCTGGGCGGTGAAATTGGCCACATTCACGTAAGAGATGAGGAATGGGAGCACTGCAACTGCGGAGGAGTGGGCTGTGTGGAGCAGATTTGTTCGGCCACAGGCATAGCCAGGGAGGCCAGAAGGAAGATGGAAGCCAGCGATAAGCCATCTGCCCTGCGGGAATATGGCGCGGATGTCACGGCCAAGGATGTGCTGGACGCAGCCAAGGCAGGGGATGAGCTGGCCAACGAAGTGATGGATGTGGTGGGACGCTACCTGGGACTGGCCTTATCCATGGCGGTCATGATTGTTGACCCGGAAATTTTCGTTATAGGCGGAGGCGTATCCAAGGCAGGACAGTTTCTGATCGATGTTATCCAGAAGCATTATGATTATTTTACCCCCATATCCGAGTACAAGGGTAAGCTGGGACTTGCCACCCTGGGAAATGACGCAGGCATATACGGGGCCGCGAGGCTGGTACTGTAGGGCTGGGCTGGTATTGTAAGGCCGGTATTGTAGGGCCGGTACTGTATGGCTAAAGCTGCAAGGGCTTATCAAGGTATACACACATTTAGCAAATTAATAAGGAGCAGGCACCTTTGTTTCAATGTGCCTGCTCCTTGTTTGTATAATTTGTCTGATAAATGAACTTTTTCCAAGAGGTACGTATCTTTTGCCTGTAAATACCCGGTCAGTTACATTCCGGGAATCCAGCTACATTCCGGGAATCCATACGCCGGACGCATCAACCCAGAAGTTATCAGGTGTACGTGTATTGGCATACATGGCTCCGGTGGAAGGATCCAGGTAATAGCTCTTACCGTCCAGTTCAATCCATCCTGTGGCCATATATCCCTCTGCGTCAAAATAGTACCACTGGCCGTTAATCTGCTGCCAGCTGGAAACCGGATAGGAGCCGTCTGCATTGCTGTACCACCAGCGGCCGTCCGCTGCTGTCTGCCAGGTGCCTGCCGCTGGCTGGGAATTGTCCGAGACAGTATTGCCCAGGGCAGCGATATCTGCTTCGCTTACTGTCCATGAGCCGGATGTGTTCCAGCTGCTCTTGGCGCTGTTGCTGGACTTTACGGAGCGGACCTTGAACTGATAGGTGCCGGGTGCCGTAATCTGCTCCCTGAAATCATAGGAGGTATTATAGATGTCCTTGATTTCGCCTATGGCAGCTCCATTTTTAATCAGCTGGGTCTGATAATATTTGGCGCTTGAAACCTCGTTCCAGGAACCGTTACCGTTGTGGGCGGAATCCCACTGAAGGTTGGAGGGGGCAGCAGCTGCGCTGGTATCCGCATCCTTGTCAAATACGAGCTGGACCGTAAGGATAAGAGTGGCGTTGCTGTCCTGGCGTTTAGCGTTTACGAATTTAATCTTATCAAAGCGGTATTTGCTGGAGGAGCCTAAGGTCAGCTTAAAGTTGCTGGATGATGTATTGGAAAAATAGTATTCCTCCTCATCCTCCACCCCCAGGATGATGTCTACCTGAGGCGGTTTGGAACTGCTCCAGGTGTCTCCATCATCATTGGTGACCTCCCAGGAGTCTACATAATAAAGACCGGTATTGTCTCCGGTAGCAGTGACCTCCACATCTCCTCCATCACGTCCGGTGCGTATGTCGGAGTCAATGGTGAGGTAAATCTTGCCTACCTTTTTCTTGCTTGCCGCCATGGCTGCAGGAGCCAGGACGGAAGAAATAAGGGAAGCAACTAACAATGCGGTGCCCACTTTTTTCCATGTAATCATGTCTGCCTGTCCTTTCTTTTTAAATCATTTTGGAATGAATTATACATTTCACCATAATATAACTATATCACAATTTCCTGGTAAATATCTTACGATATTATAAAACATTTGTATACTGGGAAACATTCCCATAAGCTCCTGAAATCCGGTGTTACAGACATTTCCTAAAGGTTAGTGGAACGGGGCAGTGAAAAAATAAACTCTGTTCCCACGCCTTCCGTGCTGACCACGTCAATGTTCTCGCCGTGTGCCTGTATGATTTCCTTTACAATGGACAGGCCCAGTCCGGTGCCCTTCTTATCCTTGCCGCGGGACAGGTCCGTCTTGTAAAAACGTTCCCAGATTTTCTTTAAACTGTCCTTGGGTATGCCGATACCTGTATCCTTGACCGACACAAATATTTTTTCATACCGCCCCGATGCCTGGATGTAGATGGTGGAATCGTGATGGCTGAACTTGATGGCATTGTCAATAAGGTTGTACATGACCTGCTGTATTTTTCCAAGGTCGGCAAAGACCATCTGGATGTCGTCTGAGAAGGTAAGATCAAAGCTTACATTTTTGGACTCGCAGGTGCCTTCAAAGGAGGCTGCCGTATCCTTTATGACACGGTTGATATCAAAATTGGTCCTGGAGAGGTAGCCCCTGGCATCCAGGGAGTTAAGGGTAAGCATGCTCTCTGTCAGCTTGTGAAGGCGTTCTGTCTCGGATATGACTCTGGACAGGTACTTTTCATACATTTCAGCCGGTATGGTGCCGTCCAGAATGGCTTCCAGATATCCCTTGATGGAAGTCAGGGGAGAGCGGAAGTCATGGGATACATTGGCAATGAAATTCTTCTGGTATTCCTCCATCTTATTCAGCTCATCGGACATGTAATTCAGGGTGTCGGAGAGGTAACCCATCTCGTCGTGGGTCTTGACATCAATCCGGTAATCCAGATTTCCGGCCGCATATTCATTGGCACCCACTGTAATCTTGCGAAGGGGCAGGTACACGGTCTGGGTAAATACCAGAAGAATAATAAGGGACAGGCCGAACAGGACAGCGGATGTGATGTAAAGTATGCTCAGGATGCCGTTTTGGGACTGGTTGATTTCGCTGATGGGAAGGTGAATCAGCACATAACCGTAGGTGTTGTAATTCCCTGTGATGGGTGCCGACACGCTGAGTACGTTCCCGCTGAACATCCCATAGTAATCCCCTATGGTATAGGACCGGTTTCCGATGGATGCCGGGTCAAAGCCGTTTATGGAGGACTGGACCCTGGAACCGCCCAGGCTGTCCATAACCACGGTGCCCTGGCGGTTGACCACCCATATTTCAGCTCTCAGATAGTGGGACAGCGCCCGTATTTGGGTGGAAACCTCCTCGGAATCCAGCCGTTTCCCCTGATACATGGTGCTGCATGACGAGGCGATGATATTTGCCTCGTCATACAGCGCGTCCGCCTTGCTCTGGACCAGATAGTCACGGGTCATTTTTGATGAAAATGTGGCAATGGCGATAAAGCCCAGCAGACCGAAAATCAGATATCCCAGTATAAATTTGGAATAAAGAGAACGGGTCATCGTTTCACCTCGAATTTATAGCCGATTCCCCAGACCGTGGTGATGGCCCAGCTGTTGTGATCCTTTATCTTTTCCCGCAGACGCTTGATATGTACATCCACGGTGCGGGTATCCCCGATGTATTCATAACCCCAGATATGATCCAGAAGCTGTTCCCTGGTGAATACCTGGTTGGGGGAAGCCGCCAGAAAATACAGAAGCTCCAGCTCCTTTGGCGGCATTTCCACGGAGTGGCCCATATAGATTACGGAATAATTGGTAAGGTTCACAATCAGGTCCGGGTACTCCACGTACTCGCCCTGCTGTTCAGTGGACGATGGAGCCGGGGCCGGTGCTGCCTGGTAACGGCGCAGCACTGCCTTGACGCGGGCCACCAGTTCCTTGGAGTCAAAGGGTTTAATCATATAATCATCTGCCCCCAGCTCCAGCCCCAGTACCTTGTCGAAAATCTCTCCCTTTGCGGACAGCATGATGACCGGTACCTGGGAGGAAGCGCGCAGCTCCCTGCAGACCTGATAACCGTCTATACCGGGAAGCATCAGGTCCAGCAGTACCAGGTTGGGCTTGAATTCCGGAAATACCTTAAGGGCTTCCTCGCCGTCCCCCACAATCATTGTCTCATAACACTCTTTCATCAGGTAGAGGGAGATTAATTCTGCAATATTTGCATCATCATCCACAATCAGAATCCTCTGCTTCTCTGCCATGCTATAGTTCCTCCTTGCTGCTGATTTCTACTTAAATGTCACAACGGTTACGCCTGAATCGCCTTCTCCAAACTGGCCCAGGCGGAATTCCTTTACATATTTGAGCTGGCGCAGGCGCTTGTGCACCGCGTTCTTAAGGGCTCCGGTTCCACGGCCATGGACCACGCGCACTGTCTGGAGATGGGCCAGATAGGCGTCGTCCAGATATTTTTCCATGGCAGGCACTGCCTCATCCACAGTCATGCCTATGAGGTTGACCTCAGCGGACACAGTGGAGGATTTGGACATCTTAATCTGGCTGCTGCCGCTTCCCTTGCCTCTGGCGGCTTTTCCGCCATAGCTTATGGAACTTCCGTCTCCCAGTGTGGCGCTTATGTCCTTTTCATTAAGAAGCTCCAAATCCTGGATATTCACCAGGGAACGGAGAATGCCCATCTGGACATATAAATCGCCTCTGGCATTGGGCAGGGTGCTTACGGTGCCTTTCAGGTTCATGGACAGCACTTTGACGCCGTCCCCTATTTTCAGTTTCTTGGGTGAGATGGGCTGGCTGGGTCCCTTTGGTTTCACGGTCAGCTTTTCATCTGTTTTCTTTAACTGGTCCCTGAGCCTGGCGCGTTCTGCTTCCAGTTCCTTGCCCACGCCTGAGCTGGCAGCCAGCTTGTTAATCTGCTTGATGGTCTGGTCCGCAGTTTCCTTGGCCTCCCGCAGGATGCGCTGGGCTTCTTCGGTGGCATTTTTAAGAATCTTGTCCTTGCGCTCGTCCAGGCGCTCTTCCTTCTGGGTTAAACGGTTTTTTAAGGAGGCAATTTCATCCTTATAGGCGTTGATTTCAGCCTGTTCCTTCTCAATGGTCAGTCTGCTGGATTCCAGACTGGTTAACAGATCCTCAAAGGACTCATCCTTGGCCTCCAGATGGGATTTTGCGTCGTCAATGATATATCCGGGCAGCCCCAGCTTCTGGGAAATGGCAAAGGCATTGCTCTTGCCGGGAATACCGATGAGTAACCGGTAAGTGGGCTGCAGGGTTTCCACATTGAATTCGCAGCATGCATTTTCCACTCCGGGCGTGCTGAGGGCAAATACCTTCAGTTCGCTGTAATGGGTGGTGGCCATGGTGCGGCACTTCATGTTGTGCAGGAAGGAAAGGATGGCAATGGCCAGGGCCGCCCCCTCTGTGGGGTCCGTACCCGCGCCCAGCTCGTCAAAAAGACAGAGGGACCGGGAATCGGCTTCATTTAAAATGCGCACAATATTAGTCATATGGGCGGAAAAGGTACTTAAGCTCTGTTCAATGCTCTGTTCATCCCCGATGTCCGCGAATACCTGGTCAAATACAGCCAGCTCCGATCCCTCCCACGCAGGGATGTGAAGCCCGGACTGCCCCATAAGGGTAAACAGGCCCACTGTTTTTAAGGAAACAGTCTTGCCGCCTGTATTTGGGCCTGTGACGATTAGCAGGTCGAACTCCCTGCCCAGCCATACGTTGATAGGTACAACGGCCTGGGGATTCAAAAGGGGATGGCGTCCGTCCTTGATATGGATATAGCCTTTGTCATTGAACACAGGGGCGCTGCACTTGTAATGGCGGGCCAGGCCTGCCTTGGCAAAAATAAAGTCCAGCTGCGCCAAAAGCTCCATGTCCATGCGAAGCTCCTCTGTACAGGGCGCTGCCTGGTTGCTCAGGGAGGCCAAAACCGCTTCGATTTCCTTTTGCTCCTGTATCTCCAGTTCCCGCATCTCATTGTTCAGCCGGATAATGGCCATGGGCTCAATGAAAAGGGTGGAACCAGTGGCTGACTGGTCGTGGACCATTCCGGATACCTGGTTTTTGTATTCTGACTTTACCGGAAGGCAGTAACGTCCGTCCCTCATGGTGATAACCGCGTCCTGAAGATAGGAGCGGTTGGAGTTGAGGATGGAGTTTAACTGGGTGTGGATGCGGTCAGCTGTCACCTTCATGGAACGGCGCACATGGGATAATCCCGGACTGGCATCATCTGCAACCTCGTCCTCAGAGAGGATGCAGCGTTTGATTTCATTGTTCAGAGGGGTCAGTGGCTCCAGTCCCGCAAACAGGGGTTCCAGGGAGTCGAAGTCATCCTGGGGTTCGCCGGTTCCCCTTGCGTCATCTTCCCCGTCATGGCGTCCGTAGGCCTTGGCCCTGGCTGCCACGGTCAGGAGGGAGCTTATGGAGAGCAGTTCGGGTATGCTTAAGGAACTGCCGATATCCAGGCGTTTCAGGGAATCTCCGATATCCCTGATACCTGAAAATGACACGGAACCTTTGAGACGGATCCGTGTCACTGCATCCGTAGTCTGTGCCTGCCAGGTGCGCACCTCTTCCAAATCAGAGGAAGGAGAGAGGTTCTGGCAGAGGGCCTTTCCGAGAGGAGAAGCCGCATATTCTGTGAGCTGGTTTATGATTTTATCATATTCTAAAGTTTTTAACGCTTTCTGATTCATTGATTTCACCTGTGATTTCCGTAAAAATGCTGGATTTAAAAGGACTTTTTCCCAAAAGCCGACATTTAAATTATACCATAAAAAACGATATTTACTATCTTTTTTACTATCTTTTCATATATAAAATCTTGCATAATACTGGGAAGAAACGTATAATAGAGGGTAAGAGTCTTCGCAAGGAGGAGTACTATGGCGGATAAACGTGCTGACCAGCATAGAGATTTAGACCGGCAGGACCAGACTCCGGACAAGTCCCATCGCTTTATTAATGAGAAGATTGTCCGGCAGCCAATGACCAGACGGCAGATTGCCCGGAAAATCCTGTTGACCATTTTTTGTGCCGTTCTGTTTGGCGTGTTGTCGGCCATTTGTTTTGTTGTGAGCAGACCTGTGGCTGAGAGGATTTTAGGTCAGGAGACTCCTGAGGAGAGCAGCCAGATTACCATACCAAAGGATGAGCCGGAAACCACGGCTCCTGCGGCGGCAGAGACTGAGCCCACAGAACCGGCCATGACCGAGGCCGTGGATGAGATGGTACGCTCCGAGATGGAGAAATACCGTTATTCCATTGATGATTTGAATAAACTGTACAGCAATCTTCGCACCATTGCCAGTGACGCGGATGACAGTCTGGTGGTGGTCCATTCCATTCAGCATGAGAAGGACTGGTTTGACAATCCCATCGAGACATCAGGACAGTTCTCCGGAGTGGTCATAGCCAGGACCCGCACTGAGATACTGATTCTCACGCCGGACAAGGCTGTGGAGGCAGCTGATTCCATTGAGGTGGCGTTTCCGGACGGAACCATGATGGCCGGAATTGTGAAGCAGAGCGATACCATTATGGGACTGTCTGTGGTAAGCGTGGACGCGGGCCAGATGGACAGCGAGCAGTTTAAGAAGGTGGAGGCCATCAAGCTGGGCAACTCTTACGGGGTAAAGCAGGGCGACATGGTGGTGGCTATCGGCGCGCCGGCCGGTATTGTCCATTCCAGTGATTATGGAAATATATCCTATGTGGTGCGCAATGTCCATACGGTGGACGGCAGTTCCAGGGTGTTCTATACCAGCGCCAGCGGAGACGCGGAGGCGGGAACATTTCTCCTGAATACTTCGGGTGAGCTTATCGGGTGGGTCACGGACAAATACGACGAGGATGGAGTGTGCAGGATGACCACAGTGGTGGCCATATCTGACTATAAAGGTATACTGGAAATGATGAGCAACGGTATCCCGGCCCCGTATTTCGGCATCAAGGGCCAGGAAGTGAGCCAGGCCATGGCGGACAGCGGAATGCCTTCCGGTATTTATGTGATATCGGCAGTGACAGACGGCCCTGCATACAACGCAGGCATACAGCCAGGGGATATCATCACATGGATGAACGGCGAGAAGGTGGGAAGCCTGAAGGATTTCCAGAACCAGGTGGAAAGCCTGCACGCAGGAGATAAGATTAAGGTGGCGGTCCTGAGAAACGGCAAGGATGAATATACGGAAATTGAGTTTTCGGTGACGGTTGGCGCCAGGTAGCGGCTGGGCTTTTGAAAGGAATTGGAGCCGGGCAGAGATGACAGCCGGAGAGTTTGGTACCCGGCGGCGGCAGTGGACAGGTGGCAGTGGACAGGTGGCAGTTTGCGCCAGGTAATGTAAGAAGTCAGGCAAAGGGGCCAGGCAGTGTTAACCGCCTGGCTGCGTTGCTGTCAGGGAGTGGAATGAATGGAACTGATGGCGGTATGAATGGCGGTATGGATTGCCAGGCGTATAGACAGGGTAATCATTGGGTTTTTAAAGTGGTTTTTAAAAGTGGGTTTAAAAGTAGATTTATAAAATAGGTTTATAAAATAGGTTTACAAAATAGAAAGAAGAGGAAAATTGAACATGAGATATATCGACACCTTCAGGGAAGGTATGCACATTGCAGATGTGTACCTGTGTAAGAACAAGCAGATTGCCCTCACGAAGAATGGCAAGGAATACGGCAATCTGGTAATGCAGGACAAGACAGGTACCATTGACGCCAAAATATGGGATTTGGGTTCTCCCGGAGTCGGGGAATTTGAGACCATGGATTACGTTCATGTGGAGGCGGATGTGACCCTGTTCCAGAGCTCCTTTCAGCTGAATGTACGCCGGATACGCAGGGCGCAGGAGGGAGAGTATGTGGAGGCAGATTACCTGCCGGTGTCAAAGAAGGATATAAAGAAAATGTACGAGGAGCTGCTGGGATACATAAGAAGTGTGAAGAATCCCTATCTTCAGAAGCTGCTGAGCGGCTATTTTGTGGAGAACGCGGCATTTGCAAAGGCGTTCCAGTTCCATTCCGCAGCTAAAACCGTGCATCACGGATTCGTTGGCGGCCTGCTGGAACACACGCTCAGTGTGACAAAGCTGTGCGATTATTATGCCGGATATTATCCGATGATTAACCGTGATTTGCTGCTGACAGCAGCTATCTTCCACGATGTTGGTAAGACCAGGGAACTTTCACGCTTCCCGGAGAATGATTATACCGACGATGGACAGCTTCTGGGCCATATTATCATTGGTACTGAGATGGTGGGTGAAAGCATCCGCTCTATACCGGGATTCCCGGAGAAGCTGGCTACAGAGCTTAAACACTGTATTCTGGCCCATCACGGGGAATTAGAGTACGGTTCCCCAAAGAAGCCGGCGCTTTTGGAGGCATTGGCCCTTAACTTTGCCGATAACACGGATGCCAAGATGGAGACCATGATAGAGGCGCTGCAGTCCGGCGGGGAGAATAAAGGATGGCTGGGCTATAACAGGCTGCTGGAGTCTAATATCAGAAAGACAACGGAATAGGCGTTAAGGTTGGATAATATAGAGAATTAACAGGACCGAATATATAAGGCTGAAAACATTTAGTTTGGGTACGGGATTGCAGGATGTGTCCTTGACCAGTGTGTTTTCGGCCTTTTGTGATAATGGGGCGGGGATGGGATGTTGGGATGGTGGGATGAGATAGTGGGATGGTGGGATGGGATAGCGGGACGATGAGATAAAATAATGGGTTGAAAAAATCGAGAGCAATAATAGAGCATAATAACAGTTTGAATACAGGACAGGTGAAATGGTATGGAAAAGAATCAGGAATTTATTGTTACAATAGAGGATATGAATGAGGACGGAGCAGGTGTGGGAAAAGTGGATGGCTATATCTGGTTTGTCAAGGATGCTGTGATTGGCGACGTGGTGCGGGCAAAGGCCATGAAGATGAAGAAATCGTATGGATTTGCCAGGCTCATGGAAGTTCTGGAACCGTCAGCCTCCCGTGTCATTCCGTCATGCCCGGTAGCAAGGCAATGCGGAGGCTGTCAGCTTCAGGCCATGAGTTATGAAGAACAGCTGAAATTTAAAGAGCGGAAGGTGATGAATAATCTGATTCGTATAGGCAAATTTGATGAGGATGAGATTCATATGCTTCCTATTATGGGGATGGAGCAGCCCTGGAGATACAGGAACAAGGCCCAGTTCCCTTTTGGAAAAGATAAGGACGGAAATGTAATTGCCGGATTCTATGCAGGGCGGACACATGCCATTGTTGAAGCAGAGGACTGCCTGTTGGGAGTTGAGGAGAATAGGGAGATTCTGGATATTGTAAAGCGGTTTATGAAGGAAATGAAGATAGAGCCCTATGATGAGCTCTCACATAAGGGATTGGTGAGGCATGTCCTGATTCGGAAGGGATTTAAGACAGGCGAAATTATGGTTTGTCTGGTGATAAATGGAAACAAGCTTCCCGGTAAAGAGCGGCTGGTGGAGATGCTGACTGGTGGGGATGGGGTTAAAGGCATGACCAGTATTTCCTATAGCGTGAATCAGGAAAAAACGAATGTAATAATGGGGAAGGAGATTGTGAACCTTTATGGACCTGGATATATTACAGATTACATTGGAAATGTGAAATATCAGATATCGCCGCTTTCATTCTACCAGGTAAATCCTGTACAGACAGAACGGCTTTATGGGACAGCGCTGGAGTATGCCGGACTTACGGGAAATGAGATTGTTTGGGATTTGTATTGCGGAATCGGCACTATTTCATTATTCCTGGCTCAGAAGGCTAAGAAAGTGTATGGTGTGGAGATTGTGCCCCAGGCCATAGAGGATGCCAGGAGGAATGCAGAAATAAATGGCATTCATAATGCAGAGTTTTTTGTGGGAAAGGCCGAGGAAGTACTGCCGGAGCAGTTTGAAAAGAATCATATCCATGCGGATGTGATTGTAGTAGACCCGCCTAGAAAAGGGTGTGATGCGGTTTGTCTGGATACTATACTCAAAATGAGGCCGGAACGGGTGGTTTATGTCAGCTGTGACTCGGCTACGCTGGCCAGGGATTTGAGGTACTTGGCGGATGGGGGGTATGTGATGGGGAGAGGGAGGTGTTGTGATATGTTTCCGGGGACGGTGCATGTCGAAACCGCCGTGTTGCTCGTGCGGAAAGGTTGATTCTAGGCGGGGTTGCGGGGGTATTTGGTGGAAATGGAGTTGTGTTTTTAAAGGACTAGAAATGGATAAGTTTCCGTTTGGGTGGGGACGGGGTACGCCTGAGAGTTAGAAAATGAGGGTTTTATTGGGCAATAGATACAATCCGGCAAAACCCATACCCTTTAGCAAAACGTGAATATTTCGGCATATCGCCTTATTAAAGCAATTAGGTAGGGATAGATAAGGGATAATAATTAGTAAGGTAAAGATACATGAGAATGGCAGTAGAAGGGAAGTGACATATTTGGAAAATCTTCGATATTATCAAAAAGAGGCAGTTGAAAATATATATGAATTTTTCAAATCTGATAAATGTAAAGCCAAAATGTATATATCAACAGGGCTTGGTAAAACGGTAATTATTGCAGCTGTAATACAAATAATATTAAAAAATAATAATGCATCTATACTAATTCTGTCATCGAGGTCTATGCTGTGTGAGCAGATAAAAATTGTACTATTGCAAATGATTGAATATGTGAATATAGCAACGCATGTACGTGAACTAAAAGAACAAAAAATTCTAATTACGACATATCAAGATGTTATTAAAAACAGATTGAACTTTAGTCGATTTGATTTTATGATTTGTGATGAGGCTCAATTTTTAAAAAAGGAAAGGTGCCTTGAACTGTTGAATATAGAACATATAAAGGCTTTGGGTGTGTTGCAAAATTTAGAATCATCTGAAGATTGGTTTTATGATGCAGAATGTTTATATACATATACGACCAAGGATGCAGTTAAAGATGGTTATAGTGGGTATATAATTGAAAGAGAATTTATAGAACGCTTTTTAATAAAATTATTAGATTATCGAGGATATAAAAATATTTTAAGAGAAGTAAAAATATCCAATGAGCCTAAAAGTAGTATGCGAGCAGATATAGTTGCGGAAAAAGATAAAAAAATAGTTCTAGAAGTGAAGTATTACAGAAATTTATATAATTCAAAGGTTATTCTTAATAATGCTTTAAAGCAAATTTTGCAATATAAACAGATTATGCTTTCTAATAATCTGGTTGAAGAAATCTCTTTTATTATTGTTATGCCATGCGAAATCGATGAAGATTCGCAAAGAGAAATTTTTGATAGATTTGATGTAGAAATATGGGATATAAGTAATTTAATATATTTATGTGAGGAAAATAAGGATCTACTGCAATTATTGACAAGTTGCATTCCATATTCCACTTTGGAGATAGAAGCAAAAAAACCAATAAATGTAAAAGTAAAAACAAATGATACTACAATAGATGAAGAGGCAATATCCTATTTAGAAGTTTTTCAAGAGAAGCTGGAAAAATGTAAATCGGGTAGGTTGGTTAATGCAGATAAGAAGTATGAAATAATCTGCACAGAAATAATAAAATATCTATTTGAGACAGAGTTTTTTAAAATTTCAGAACAGCATAAAACAGACGATGAGATGTTCCGTATGGATTTGTTGTGCTCGTTAAAAGGGACAACGGAGTTTTGGAAATTTCTTATAACATTTTATCATACAAAATTTATTGTTTTTGAATATAAAAACTATTCGGATTACATTTCGCAAAACTTAATATATATTACAGAAAAATACTTATTTCCTGTCGCGCTAAGGAATGTGGCTTTCATTATTTCACGAAAGGGTTTTGATTCAAATGCCCAGAAGGCAACTTTAGGGTGTTTAAAAGAAAGTGGAAAATTAATTATTAGCTTGGATGATAATGATTTAATAAAAATGATATATATGAAGGAAAATGGTGAGGAACCATCGGATTACCTTTTAGATAAAGTTGAACAAATATTGATGTCGGTAAGTAAATAACCTATGAAAAAACAGCATCATATTTATATACCACATAATTTATGTAAACCTTACTATTTGGCAAAAGTGTATACTTTCTGGCAAAAGATATACTTCGTGGCGAAAGTGAAAAACTACTGAAACATTCTTTTGCTCATGTTATACTTATTGAAATAAATCGTGATTTGGTTTTGTTGGTAATAAAGGTAAATTTGTACATAAGTGTGGCTTGGGAAACTGTGGAATGTGAAAAGATCGTTAATGCTTATTGTAAAAAAAGATATAAAGCTAATAGATTAAAACTTCCAAAAGTGATAGAAACTATGATTTATTTGGAGGTTGCGAATAGTTTTAAAATTCTACAGCGATACAGAATATGAAAAGGATTGTATGGAAACAGAAGATATATTTGATATTGATTCGATTTGGCAAGTTGTAAATAATAAATTTACAAATCAAGAGAATTGAAAGAAGCGTTGTGTTTAATAGGGAATACGATGAAAATATCAAAAATAAAATGTGAAGAAAATAGATGCTTATGAAAAACAGATGATAATTTGTTATGCTGAAAAAGGGAGATGCCAAATGTACCAACGATATTGATTCAAAAGTGTTTTAGACATGCAAAATAATTAAGACAGGGGTGTTTAATGGATAAGAAGGAAATTGTTTTATTTACAGATGGCAATGTTGCGTTAGAAGTACCCATAACACCGGAGCAGGACACCGTATGGTTAAACCGTAATCAGATGGCCGAATTATTTGAGCGTGATGTAAAAACGATTGGAAAACATGTTAACAATGCGTTGAAAGAGGAGTTGCAGGATCAGACCGCAACTGTCGCAAATTTTGCGATAGTTCAAAAAGAAGGGGAAAGATCCGTAATGAGGCAGGTTGCTCATTATAATTTGGATGTTATTATTTCTGTAGGGTATCGAGTAAAATCCAAACGTGGCATCGCATTCCGTAAATGGGCAAATAAAGTTCTTCGCGATTACATAGTAAAAGGCTATGCAGTCAATGATAACCGCATGAATCAATTAAAAGAGGTAGTGCGGATTATGAAACGTACAGAAGAACAGTTGGATGCAAAACAGATTTTATCAGTGATTGAAAAATATAGCTTAGCCCTGGAGTTATTGGACGCATATGACCACCAAAATATGAAGCGGCCAGAAGGCGGAAATACTATTTATCTGCTCTCTTACGAAGAATGTAGAAAATTAATTGACAGTATGAGCTATGGAGGCTCCAGTGATGTTTTTGGTAATGAGAAGGATGATTCTTTTAAAGGAAGTATTGGGGCAATTTACCAGACCTTTGCAGGTCAGGAAGTTTATCCATCTTTAGAAGAAAAGGCAGCAAATTTGTTATACTTTATTACAAAGAATCATTCTTTTTCAGATGGAAAAAAAGGATTGCTGCTGCTATTTTCTTGTATTTTATGGATAGGAATCAGGCGCTGTTTCGGGATGGCGAAAAGGTGATTGCTGATCATACGCTGGTGGCATTGACAATTATGATTGCTGAATCAAAGCCAGAAGAAAAAGAAATGATGATTAGTGTGATTATGAATTGTATAAAGTGATCAAGAAGTAGTAGGTTCCGCCCAGGATCAATTCTGTCCTGGGAATATCATTTTTATACACTCGGGACACTGCAAGTGGCCGCAGCATTAACGAAAAAGCACACTGAAGCAGCATAGAAAGAACAGGTGAAAGGATTCAAAATCCATGAATGAAAAACGCGGACAGTATGCTTATGAGATTGGTCATGTATTTCCGACAAATCATGGCAGCATGGCTGTAATTGCAAGACAAAAGGTGGAGAAAAAACCTGATCATTTTCGGAAATACTATACATTGCGATGCGGAAGGGGCCACCAATATGAGGTTGGAGAAAGCTATTTGCAGCAGGGGCGTCTGCGCACATGCAAACATTGTTATCATCCTCCGATTGCTGAGACAGATCCGGATTTCGCATTATGGTTTGCAGAACCGCAGATTCCAAGGGAGAGAAGCCGTTATTCGCATACACTGGCAGACTTTTATTGTCAGGAATGCGGCTCATTGGTGCGGGACAAGAGTATTCATACTGTTTATCAGAGAAAATATGTCCCTTGCCCTTATTGCAGAGATGGTATGAGTTATCCGGAACGGTATGTCAAGAGTGTGTGAAGAAATCTCTGTAAAAGCAGCTCTTCTATGATAATGGCAGGGCT
>ERZ1036416.108-NODE-108-length-36733-cov-5.569333_pt1 | contig 36733 bp, 31 predicted proteins | sample MGYA00514219_ERZ1036416 | MGnify/ENA primary metagenome ERZ1036416 (study PRJEB33795, sample SAMN09464945) | human gut metagenome | host: Homo sapiens | place: USA: Stanford, California | collected 2016-11 | study: EMG produced TPA metagenomics assembly of the...
AACGGCGGAAGTGAGAGGAACAATTCCGGGTCTCAGGGCGGGGGCGGCGGCTCGAGCTACACCTACTCGGGCAGCGGTTCCGTGGGAACGCTCTTAAGCGTCGCGAGTTCCAAACTCGGCACGCCCTATGTCTGGGGTGCCAAGGGAGACAGTGCTTTTGACTGCTCCGGTTTTGTCTACTGGTGCCTGAATCACTCCGGTGTGAGCCAGTCCTATATGACTTCCGGCGGCTGGGCGAGCTCCGGGCGCGGCCAGAGAATCAATAACTTCTCGGACTTGCAAGCGGGTGATATCATCGTCGTCTCGGGACATGTCGGCATTGTTGCGGGCGGCGGCAGCGTGATTGACGCGAGCTCTTCGAACGGAAGAGTGGTGCACCGTTCTCTGAACGGCTGGTGGCAGAGAAACTTTATTTGCGGCTGGCGCATTTTCTAAGCAGAGAGCAATGCGCGAAAGGTTTTAGGTAGGAATCAAAGGATGCACAGATATTTTCGGACAATCGGCTTTGCAAGAGTGGACAGTGACAGAGACGCCAGAGAAATTCTGGAGGAGCTGCTGTTTCGCAATCGGGACGCCGTTCATCACATTGCCATGCGAAACGGGGACAGACTCTGGGAACTCCGGATTCCGCTCGGTGAGCGCCTCGGCTTAACGATGGGGGGCTATGTCGCGGCGGACGGAAAGCTTGTCAGAGAGCGCTATCTGCCCTACATCGACGCCGACGGAATCACTTCGACGGCAGAGTGCATGATAGAGCGCCACGTGGACAATGAGGTCTACTCCGGACTCATTGATGATATGCGCATCGGCATCAGCCTGATATTCCGTCTGACCAATGTCGCGGAATATCGGCAGCAGCGTGCCAAGACACCGTACAAAATGCCGCGGGGCGTGAGTATCGGCGGCCTTTGCCGGGACGGAAAGATCCTGTTGCCAGTGTATAAAAATGAAAGGCAGCGCGAACTTTTACACATCACGGAGCGCGAGCGAGCGCGCATGATCAGTGCGGCGAAGGACGGCGATGAGGGTGCCATGGAGACTTTGACCGCGAGCGACCTTCGCCTCTACGAGTCGGTCAACAAACGCCTGCGCCGCGAAGACATTTATTCCATCGTGGAATCCTGTTTTATGCCGGACGGCATAGAGTGCGATCTCTATGTTGTAATCGGCGAGATACGCGAAATCAGCCGGAGAAAAAACTGGGAGACCGGCGAGATTATTTGGGATTTCCTGCTGCGCACCCACGATCTCCAATTTCACGTCTACATTAACAGCCTGGATTTGCAGGGCGAACCGAAGGTCGGCAGACGCTTTAAGGGCACGGTGTGGATGCAGGGGGTCGCGGTCTGGTAACGACAGCGATAAAAGAGAACTTCCGCCCGGGAGTTCTCTTTTTTTTGGCTGCGTGCAAGTCTTTCAAAAGCAAGCGCTTTCGGGTATAGTAAAAAGAGCGATTTGACCAAAAAATCAGTACAGAAAGAGGTGCAAAATGGGAGTACTCAGCAATTTGGAACCCAAGGAAGTATTCGCTTTTTTTGAGGAAATCTCTCAGATTCCGAGACCCTCACATCAGGAGGAGAAAATCAGCAAGTATCTCCTGCACTTTGCAAAGGAGCGAGGGCTCGAGCACTACCGGGATGAGAAGCACAATGTAATCATCATTAAGGAGGCTTCCGAGGGCTATGAAGCGGAGCCGCCGATTATTCTCCAGGGTCACATGGACATGGTGACAGAGAAGGCTGCTGACTGCGATAAGGACATGACGAAAGAGGGCTTGGATCTTTACGTGGACGGTGACTGGCTTCGGGCAAAGGGAACCACGCTCGGCGCTGACGACGGCATTGCGCTTGCCTATGCGCTTGCGCTGCTTGATTCGCCCACGCTCAAGCACCCGAGAATTGAATTTATATGCACGGTCTCGGAGGAAACGGATATGGGTGGCGCACATGCGGTCGATGTGTCCATGCTGAAGGGAAACCGCATGCTCAATTTGGATTCGGATGAAGAGGGCATTGCGCTCGCGGGTTGCGCGGGCGGCGGCGATGTGGACTTAAACCTCCCGGTGCGGCGAGAAGCGTTTGGGGGAGAGCATGTGCTGATCGAGGTTTCCGGGCTTTCCGGCGGTCACTCAGGCATGGAAATCGGCAAGGGCAGAGCGAGTGCGGCGCTTCTCATTGCGCGCGTGCTGACGGCACTCCGCCGGGACTATAGCTTCCGTTTGGTTACGCTTGCGGGCGGTGCGAAGTACAATGCGATTACCAGAGAGGCGAGCGCCGAACTGGTGCTCGCGGACAGTGTGAGCACCAGCGCATTCCGCGAGGCAGTACGGGCGGAAGAGACCGTGCTTCGAAACGAGTATGCGGGAACGGATCCCTCTCTCAGCTTTACGACTAAGGTTGTTGACAGCGGCGCGGCGGCACTCACGGCGGAGAGCACCGAGAAGGTGCTCGGACTCATGGAAGCCCTTCCCTACGGTGTGCAGCGCATGAGCGCGGACATCGAGGGCCTGGTTGAGACTTCGGTAAACCTCGGCATCACGGAGCTATCGGCCGAGACCTTTACACTCAAGTATTCCGTTCGCAGTTCGGTTGCGACCGCATTCCGGGCGGTGGTCGATAAAATCGAATTTGTCGCGAGCTGCTTCGGGGCAAGCTCTGCGGTGCACAGCGAGTACCCGGCCTGGGAGTATGTGCGGGAGTCTGCGTTCCGCGATGAGGCGGCGGCTATTTACCGCGAGCTCTTCGGAAAAGAGCTGTCGGTGCAGGCAATTCACGCAGGCCTGGAGTGCGGCATCCTCTCGGGCAAAATCAAAAACCTCGATGCAGTCTCGATCGGACCTGACATGAGGGACATTCATACGCCGGAGGAGAGACTGAATATTCCCTCGACCAAGCGTGTCTATGATTTTGTCGTGAAGATCATAGAGCATAAGAGCAAGTAAGTCGCGTGAGACGGTACAGTTTACAACTGCCGCAAGAGCTCGAGAAGGGCAAGCGTTACCCTCTGCTTCTCTGGAACGATGCGCTTCCCGAGACGCTTGCGGCTTTGCTTTCGGATATGTTTGTGCTGTCCGTGGTTTCGGAGGAGAGAACCGCAGACTTCAGTCCCTGGCCGCAGCCCGCATTTCGGGCGGATGCAAAGCCCTTCGAAGGAAAGGCGGATGCGTATCACAGGGAGCTTTTTGGGGAAAAACTTCCGGAACTGCTTACGACATATCCCATTGATGCGGAGCGCATTGCCTACGGGGGGTATTCTCTCGGCGGGCTTGCGGCAGTGTACAGCATATTCCGTGAGACCGCAGCGTGTGCCGTTTTTTCGCTCTGCGGTTCTTTTTGGTATCCGGGCTTTGCGGACTACTGCGCGCGGACGGAAATCCGGAATGCGAATTGCCGCCTTTATCTGCAAAACGGCAGACGCGAGGGCGAAGGGCATCCGGCACCGCTCTCTACGGCCGCGGATGCCGCAGAGCGGGTCGCGGACATCTTACGCGAAAAGGGCGTAAAGCTTCGATTTTCCATGGATGACTACGGTCACCACGACGGAAAAGAAGCGCGTTTTCGGAAACTGGGAGAACAGATTCGGGCAGAGTTTTGCGGGAGCAATGCTTGCTGAAACGGCAGACGGCACTTGCATGTCTGCGGGAAAGGTGCGGGTACGGAAGGAGCGAAGCATGTACATTGAGAGCTATTGGGGCAGCTATATCGGCGGGACGGACGACAGCCTGACCCTCCTAAGCCTGCTGGAAGACTTTGAGAAAGATGAGATAGGGCTCGGCGAGATTTTTGCACGGACGGGCCTTAAGGTGCTCGAAGAGCGGGAGTCCTCGCTTCGTATGACCGGGGATGCGCTTCGCTTTACGAATCGAGAGGGGATGGAACTTAACTTTTACTATGCCATCGATTTGATCGGCGACCTTGCGGCCCTTTATTTAGAGTGCCTGCGGAGCGGGAGCATGAATTTACAAGACCTGGATGAAGGTCTTGAAGCGCGGAACATTCGCCTTACGGCGAGCTGTGAAGAAAAGGAAGTTCTTCGGGCAGCGCTCAGTGACTTTGCGGATCATGCGAAGGAGTACGATATCACAGAGGTGATGGATGAGACTTCGCTTGCGGAATTCCGCGAAGAACTGGAAGCCCTGCGTCGGGAGCTGTTTGAGAGTTGAAAGGGAGCGCGCTTTCGGAGCGGCTCCGATTGGGAGGAAGCGATGAGCGAAGAGGTATTTCGACAGGATTTGGATGAGAACAAGGCAGAGAGAGCCGGCGGTCCCTTTGTGATAGAGCTCTTGTTTCGGGAACCGGCAGATATGCCGTCTAAGGAGCGGATGAGTGCTGTCATCGAGAAGCATGTCGGTAAGACAGAGTGCTTCTGCCATGACGGCAAGACAGCGGGATTTGCGGCACTCGACTATAGGGCAGAGTTTCAAGATCAAAGCGTGCCGGTGCAGCTTATGCTGACGGAGTGCACGGCGTTTGACGGCGAGGAGATTGATGACTTTCTTCGGAGTCAGATGTGGGACTGCCTCGAGGAGAGAGACGATATACTCGGCAACTGCAGATACCGTGTGTTCGCGACCGATATGCTCGCGAGGGCGCTTCCGGCTGTGCAGCGCGCCACCCTCGACATGGACTTTCTGGAGGCCCTTTCGGAACTGTACCCGGACTGTGAGGCCTTCTATTTTCCGAGTTCCGGAAAACTGTTTACCGCGGAGAGCGTGCGGCAGCATGAGACGGAGGGCACAAACCGCTTCATCTACTTCGGTGTCAACGTGCGCTTTTTCAATGTGCAGGACAGCGAAGACATGGTCGTGGATACCCTGGGTATGAGCACCCTCTTCCTGCCGGATCTTCAGTACCATTTCCACGGTATGAATCCGAATTGGGTTGTGAATCACGCCTACAATGTGGCCGCCTATCTGCTTGGCAGCGGAAACGTAATTGCGGACGGGGAGACGGTGGACGGCGTCGTAGACGGAGAGATGAGTTCCGAACTGCACTGGTCCTGCCGCTATGAGGATGCATTGATTCAGCCGCCGAGAGAGGTACTGGATATCAATATGGGCGAGTACGCGTCGGGGACGCGCTGAGAAAGGGAGTCAATAAAAACACCGGTAAAACCGGTTTATCGAGAGGAAAAAGAGATGCCGACAGCAGAGTGGATGAAACAGTATGAGGCAGTGCGCGAAATTCTGGACGCGGATGTCAAATTGGAGCGCTATTTCACGGAGAAGGTAATCGGAAGAAAGGAAGTGGATATCCTGGATCTCGGGCCCGTGCATTTTCCGACGGGAAAAATCGTGGTCTGCGATCCCATGGTGACCCTGGATGATGCCGTGCCCTATCTGCAGACCATACCGGCCGGGAGCTATACACTTAAGCTCTGCGTGGTGCCGAGCAAGGAGTACGGAGACCGCTATGCCTGCGCCAAGCTGGAAGTGAGCGGCCGAGAAACGGTGCGCTATGAGCTCGCGGTGACGGGCGAAGAGAGACTTGAGGGAGAATTCAAAGAGGGCGATTACTTCGGCTTCGGCGTGGATGCCGGCATGGCTTGCATCGCGGACTTCGCAACAAAAGAAGCTTATCTTGCCTTTCTGGAAGAGAAGACAAAGCAGGACAGCGACTTTGACCTCTACGGCGACTTGCTGGAGGAACTTTTAAAAAAGAACGCAGCGGAACGTCCGAAGTACCAGGGCGAATGGGGCGACTGGCTCAAGTGGGAAGTTCCGGGGGCGAATGCGGAAGTGGCTCTCTTTGCGAGCGGTTGGGGAGACGGCTATTACCCGACATATTTCGGCTATGACAGCGAGGGCAAGGTCTCCGGTATCTACATTCAGTTCATAGACATCGAGCGAACGTATACCGAGGAAAACGAGGCATGAGTGAGGCGAAGGAGGAGAGCCTCTATGAGGCGCTCAATAAGGGAGACCTGAGCGCCTTTCTTTCGATGGTGGAGGCAGGTGCCCGCATCACGCCGCGGGAGGAGAATATAAGCCGCCTCTTTTACTGCCTGGAGGATGTCAGAGATTCGAAGATACTGCCTGTAATCGATAGGCTATCTTTGGATTTACGGCGCTACGGCGGGAAGCCGCTCCGCGCTGCGGCGCACAGCGGAAACCGCATGCTTGCAGAGTACCTCTTACAACAGGGGGCGGACATCAACTTTCATAAGCCGGACATGGTCTTTCCCTATGCCTCGACCCCTGTCACGGAGGCGGCACGCGAGAATCACTTGGAGCTTCTTCGCTATCTTGTTTCAAAGGGGGCGGATATCACCCTTGCGGACAAGTACGGCGACCGTCCCTATACGCTGGCGGTGCAGAACAAGAACAGAGAGATGGCCGAGTATTTGCGCTCTCTCGAGCCGGAGGACTGGCATAACGAGCAGGAAAAGCTGAGAGAGCTTAAGAGCTATCATCTGCCGGCGACTATGAAAGCGTACTTTAAAAACGGGGCGCTGCGCCTTGAATTCCCCGAACGGGAGTCGGTGCGGTGGATGGAGTTTTACCCCTATCTTGAACTGCGGGAGTTCCGTTGGAAGCGGAAAAAGCTCTTGTCTCTCATGGCGGAGATGGATAACTACAGTGACTATGTCTTGCTCTGGAGTCCGAGAGACAAGCGAATCTGGTATCTCGATACAGAGCAGGAGGAGTTCTGCCCGCTTGCAAGCTGGGAGGCGTTTATCGCCGACCCCGGTTTTTATTTGAACGGCATGGTGGACGGAGAATTTTCGGAGTAGTGTAGGATTGGTTTTCGAAGTCCTTTGCAGTGAGCAAGGGATATGCGGCGTTTCGGCAAAAGTCGGAAAGCGAATGAGGAGGAAAGCGCGTGGATATTTTGGAACAATGCCGGCGTTGGAACGAGAGCGGCGCGTTTGAGAAGAGCAGGGAGATATTGGAGACAATTCCCGCCGAGGAGCGCGGCCCCGAGGGAGATGCAGAGCTTGCGACGGCTTATCTCGCACTTGCGGAGACCGAGGGAGCAGAGCTCTATCATAAGGCGCTCAGAGTCTTGGCAACGGACGAAGAGGCGCTATCGGAAGATTTTCGGCGGAACCGGCTGACGGCGCTCGCCTATTATTATCTCGACGAGGACGGGCTTGCGCTTTACTACTTTGAGTGCGCCCTCTACCTGCATCCGGAAGACAAGGAAGTAAGGGAATATGTAGACGACTGCAGGGAACGTCTCACCTTTCCGCGCTTTGAGAAAAACTTCCGGGAGAGAACAAAGGAGGCCTGGGCTGCCTTCCTTGCAATCGAGGCAGAACTCCGGGCGGCAATCGACCGAAACGAGGACGATGGAGAGGCGATGTTGCAGCGCTGCGGCGCCGTACTGGAGCAGGCCATTCGGGATGTCTCGTTTGAACTCGGCTTTGACGGAGAGAAGTATGAGCTCATACTCTGTGCGGAGGGAAGACGCTCCGCGCTCTATCCCCTCGTGTATTTTTGCCGCCGCGCGCCGAAGGAAGTTCTCGCGCACTGGAAGATACGGGCGGGTTCCGCGCCGAACGATAAGTTTGCGCTGCAACAAGATACCGTTCAAATCGATGCCGCAGATGTAGACGTTTGGCTGATTCCGACCGGAGAGCAGCTCTTTTCCCTGAAACTCTACTGTGAAAAGCTCCTGCCCCTGCAGCGGGAAAATCCGCGGCGGGCGGAGTGGATGCTCTATAAGCTCACGAACCAGATACTCGGCGACATAGCGGCGATTGCGTTTCTCACGGGCATCGAGTTACTGGAAGCGCCCGAGGCGGGCGAGTCGAAGAAACTTTCGGACTTATACGCGTATGTAACGGAGCTCGGCTATCCCGCGTGGGAGGATGCCGGTGCCTATCTGGATACTTCCGAAATTGCGTATCGGCTCGATGCGGATGAAGATCCGGATGCCGATTGGCGCCTGGATGTCTATGAGGGCAGCACGCGCCTTTCCGTGGCAATCAATGAATATCTGCACGGAGAGAGCGATCTGGTTGACGAATATCACCGGAACGGCATAGTGCCGGGCTTTCTGCTGTATCCCATCAGCGCTTTTCCGGAAGAGGGAAGAGAAGAGGCGCTCGCAGCGTTTCGCGATGAATTGCGCGCCTATTTGAGCGAACACGGCGGTGAGGATGCCCTCTGCCATACGGGCTTTGCGAGCGGTCTGTACTACGGCTATTCAGACTTCATTGCCTGGGACTTGGAGTCTGTGCTGGATGCCGCCCTCGCCTTCTTTAAGGAGCGGGGCATGACCGGCGCGGAGTTTCACAGCTTTCGAAGAAATGTGGGCGGAATTACCCTCTACCGCGCGGAACCGAAACGGTACCCAGAGACCGGCTCCCTGCTCTCGCCCGAAGACATTGAGACCCTGGAGGCCTTCCTGGAGGATGACGGCGGCTATTACGGGAAAATGGTGCGTTGGATTGAGCAGTTCGTGGATGCGGGCGCCGCGGCCGGCCGCTTTTCAAAGAAGCAGGCCCGCCGGGATTTGAAACTCTCGCTCTACTACGGTCTCGCCTGCAACAACGTGGGAGAATACAGTTATTACTATCGCGGGCAAGCGTGGATGAAGGACGCCGAGGAAAACGCCAAGGGTTCCGGCGTCTGGTATTACCGCTATGCCGTGGGACTTTTGTACAGCGGATATCCGGAAGAGGCGCTGCACTATGCGGAACAAGGTGTGCTCGAAGAAGCGGACTATCCTTGGACTTACCTTTTGCTCGGAAAGCTACGCGCGCACTTCGGAGACAAGGAGGGCGCACGCGCTGCGGCAGAGGAGGGGCTGAAACTCGTACCGGGAGATTATGAGTTCCTCACCCTAAAGCGGGAAGCGGAAGAAGGGGCAAGTCTGGAAGCGATGCTCTACCACTGGATCGATCCCAAGGCGGATTTGGCGCTGCAGGAGGGAAGGGATGAAGACGGCCCGGAAAAGAAGCGCGCCATTGCCTGCATTCGAAAGAACGAGGCCGGGCTCAGAGACTTTTACGAACTCTTCCGTCCGGAGGAGCATGAGTACACGAAGGATGCGCCCTTCTGTGAGCTCTACTATCCCGTGGGAGACCGGGCGGTGCAGCTCTGCTTCCGCATGAATGAGGCCGGACTCTCGAAACTCGGGCACAGCTACCTCGTCGCGCTGAAGGAGAAGCTTGACAGCGGCTCTCTCATCTCCGCAGAGTCCGAGGAAGGGGTGGCAGGCCGGTTAGAAGCCGTTCTGGTGCAGCAGACGGGGCAACTGGCCCTCTTTTACCGCAGAGCCGGAGACCGGCAGTATTTTACGGTGGAAGATGACAGTCTGGATGATAAGATCGATGCCGCGCTGCGGTAAAGGAAACGCAGAGAGCTCTGCCATACTAAGATACAATCGAGATGACGGCATTCAGCGCTCGGGTAAAAGGATGAATGTCGCTTCGGTATAGAGAGGCAGAACAGGATAGAGGAGTCGCGTATGATACGGAAATACCTTCGGTTTTACGGCTTTGTGCAGGGCGTCGGGTTTCGCTACCGGGCGAAGTACGCCGCCGAATTTGCGGGCGCTGTGGGCTGGGTGCGAAATGAGGACGACGGCTCTGTCAGCATGGAGATTCAGGGGACGGAAGCGCAGATTGACCGCGTGATCCTGGAAATAGAACAGGGACGTTATGTGAAGATTGAAAACATGGAGGCTCGGACGATTCCGCTACGGGAAGGAGAACGAGGCTTCCGGATACGTTGAGAATCTTCTTTCTACGGACAGACCGTATTTCTTAACTTGTTCCGCGATAGGAGGATACGCTATAGTTAGCCTTGGTATATTGTTGCCGAAGCATCACGGAAACAGCAGGAAATAAGTTCATTTCGAGAAGGGAGTTCTTATGAGAAAGAAGAACGGTCGTATGCTGTTGCTTGCGACAGCGGTGGCACTCAGCGTTGCCGCCTGCGGAAACAAGGCTGCCACAAGCACTTCTGCGGAGAGCAGCACCGAGACAGAGAGCAGCACGGCGCAGGGAGAAGCGCCGAGCGGTGCGCCGGATGGGAAGGCCCCGGACGGAAAGGGCGGACCCGGAGGAGCGCCGGGCGGAAGCAGCTCGGACATCGAGTACAAGGGTGCCGCGGAAATCACATCCGCAAGCTCGACGAGCGACCAGACCTATGTAAGCGCAACGAGCGATGAGAGCGCTCTGCTCATTTCGACTTCCGATGCGGTGAGCATTACAAATCCCCTGCTCACGAAGACCGGCGACTCCGACGGCGGTGACAACTGCAACTTCTACGGCCTCAACGCAGCGCTTCTGGTAAAAAGCGGTTCCAAGACCACGATTACCGGCGGAAGCATTACTTCCAACGCGAACGGCGCGAACGGTATGTTCTGCTACGGCGGCAACGGGGGAAAGAACGGAGAAAGCGGCGACGGCACGACGGTCACCATAAAGGATACGAAAATCACAACCATGGGCGACGGCTCCGGCGGCATTATGACAACCGGCGGCGGCATCACAAATGCCTCGAATCTGAAGGTCACGACGACAGGCCAGTCCTCCGCGGCGATTCGAACGGACCGCGGCGGCGGCACGGTCGTGGTAGACGGCGGCAGCTATGAGTCAAGCGGTATCGGTTCCCCGGCGATCTATTCCACGGCGGACATCACGGTGTCCAACGCAGAGCTTAAGTCCTATCGCGCGGAGGGTGTCTGCATTGAGGGACTGAACTCCGTTAAGCTTGAGAACTGCAATCTCACGGCGAAGAATACAGAGCGAAACGGCAACGCGACCTTCCTCGACAGCATTATGATTTATCAGTCCATGTCCGGCGATGCGGACAGCGGCACGAGCAGTTTTACGATGAACGGCGGCAGCCTGACCAGTCAGAGCGGCCATGTGTTCCACGTGACCAACACCGATGCCGTAATCACCTTGAACGATGTGAAGATTGTCAATGAGGACTCCGAGAAGATACTGCTCTCGGTCTGCGCGGACGGCTGGAGCGGCGGAAAGAACATTGCGACCTTGAAGGCGAGCAAGCAGACGCTTGCGGGCGCAGTCAAGGTGGGCAACGATTCCACCTTAAATCTTGAGCTTAGCGACGGATCGAGCTTTGAGGGCTCCGTGGACGGCAAGATCAGCAATGCGAAGGGCGAGACTGTCTCGACCGAAGTCGGAACCGTCTCGGTGACACTGGACAGTACCAGTACCTGGACGCTCAGTGCGGACAGCTATGTGACTTCCTTTAACGGAGATGCGGCCAATGTGACGGCAAACGGGCACACGCTCTATGTGAACGGTGTAGCGCTCACGGGAACCAAGTAAAGAAGGGGAAAGAGACAGGCGCTATCGTAAGCACTAAGCCATACAGAGAAAAAGAGACGGCCTTCCGCAGCTTAGGAGGCCGTCTCTTTTAGGTCAGTTGTTTTTCCATCACGAGAATTTGAGAGCGCTTAGCGCCCCAGCAGAGGCTGTCTGTTCGCTTGCTTACGAAGCTGCATGTGCTAAGATCCTCTTTGTTCCGCTTGTGCTTCCCACACAAAGCTTTTATAATATTATAACATAGGTTTCTGTAGCTCAGCTGGATAGAGCGTTCGCCTCCTAAGCGAAAGGCCGTGGGTTCGACTCCCGCCAGGAACAGCATAAAACGGGAGGAAGATTAAAAAATCTTTCTCCCGTTTATTTTTATAATATACAATTCAATTTGCATATTTTGTGGAATTTCAACACAAACAGTGCAAGAACTACGGATGTTTATAAATAAGAGCTGAATGGCTACGATAAAGATTTTGCTAATGAAGGCGATAGTCGGAAAGAGTTCTGTTTCCCCACGATTAGAAAATCTAAAACCTGTCTAATGGGACTTCGTGGATATCTAACGACAAAGGTGAACATCGACGAAAAGAGCGCTATCGCTTCCCGGGCGAAAGGCTCCGGGTTCGACTCCCGTCACGAACGGAGTGCTTCTTAATTTCCGGGAAGGGATGAAGTGTTCCGAGAAAGTCAGAGGTTTCTTCAGATTCATGTCCGTTCCCTAATTCACATCACAGGCAAAATAAGAGGCTGAACCAAGAGGTCCAGCCTGGTCCCCGACACACATTACCTCGGGCAACTCTGTTGAGTAGATAGTAACAGAAAGGGGAATTGAATTCAAGAATATGAAGGAGAAATTGAAAAATCAGAATTTGTAGAAGCGAGAAATCATATAAAATCACGAGGAGATGATAGGATGAACGATTATATAAAATTAAATGAAGACAGATGGAATCATGTAAGAAATGACTATACCGAGCCATTGACACATGAAGAATTGGAAGAAGTTAGAAAGAATCCGATTTCTGTTGCATTAACTGTTGGGAAAAAGGTTCCGATCGAATGGTTTGAAAAAGCCAACGGGAAAAAGATATTAGGCTTAGCTTGCGGCGGCGGACAGCAGGGACCGGTTTTTGCGATAAAGGGTTATGACGTAACCATAATGGATTTTTCTGCGTCACAATTACAAAGAGATGAGACGGTTGCTGAAAGAGAAGGCCTAAAAATCAACACGGTTCAAGCCGATATGACAAAACCATTTCCGTTTGAAGATGAGACTTTTGATATCGTTTTTAATCCGGTCTCAAATGTGTATATAGAAGATTTGGAAAACATGTATCAAGAAGCCTCTCGTGTATTGAAAAAGGGTGGACTGTTAATGGTCGGATTTATGAATCCTTGGATATACATGTATGATGCTGACATTGTATGGGACAAACCCGATGAGGAATTACTTTTAAAGTTCTCATTACCTTTTAATTCAAAAGAGCTTGAAGAGGAAGGCAAGATAAGCATAAATCCGGACTATGGATATGAATTCAGCCATACCTTAGAAACGCAGATTAGAGGACAGCTTAAAAACGGGCTCGCTATGATAGACTTTTATGAATCGTGTGACAAAAGAAACAGGTTATCACGATATGGGAATGACTATATAGCTACACTTTGCATTAAACTATAATGTTGTAGAACATGCTTCGGGAGAATGGTTCATTTTATTTTTCGTAAGGGTTAAAATCTAAAATGGCGGTGACAGTCAGTCGGTTCAAGGTGACTCCGGTCATGAACGGGGCGATAAGACGGATGTTTTTCCAAGCTAGTAAGAGAACGTGCACGAAACCCGGCGTTCATAGGGGGGCGGAGGTTAAAATATGTTTGAGCTGACAAAACACAAGGCCTACGAGTTATTGAAAACCACATGGAAGCGGGTGAGTCTCGATTATGTGATACTCTCTGTCGGCAAGGACTATGAAGGCTATTCCACGCACAAGCTTGCGGTGATTGAGGCGTTCCGAATACTTGAGCTCAGGCTTGCCGCGTTTGCGTATCAACTGAAAATTGAGACTGATAACATGAAGGCAACAAAAGTCGATACGGAAGAATTTTTGATGCCGCCGAGCCATGCGTATTATGAGGACAGATCAATAAAGCAGGTGTGTATCAATGTCCCCGCGCCGATGCCCTATTGGTATGCCTTTTTAGAGCCGCCGTACGGAACGCCGTATGTAAAGTCCGATTTCATCCGCTTTCATGAGATCCTCTTTCCGAATCGGCAGGCGCTTGAAGTGTATCGATGGAACGATGATTTTTCGAACTATTTCGATGCCGGCAAAGAGTGGTGGGGGACAGGCTTATGGTCTGCATATGACAGGCAAACCGGCACGATGGTTGTGATCGGGGCATCACAGACGGATTAAGACGATAACGGAACAGGATATACGGGAAGGCCCCGCAGTGACGGAAACGCACTGCGGGGCCTTCCCATATGGCATAATCATAATAAAAAATGTACAAGAGCGCGACAAAATATAGTAAAATCTCGCTCATTTTATGGTACACTTTACTTTGAACGGTTTTGTTTCGTCGCGTCAACTCAAACTATGAGGTGTAAGCTATGGCTGTTTCTTATAAGAAGTTATTTAAGCTATTGATTGATAAAGACATGAAGAAGAAAGATTTTAAGGCGCTCACCGGTATCAGCCAGGGGACGCTGAACAAACTCCAGAACGGCGGCAATGTCATGGTAGATGTATTGGAGAAAATTTGTCTCAACATGCACTGTGAGATAGGTGACATCATGGAAATATATTCCGATGTCGAACCGAGTACCGAAAATGGGACAGGCAATGCCGTACAATAAGAATGGAGTCATGGGGAATGAACAGAAAAGAGTACAGTGCCGGTGCTGTAAAGCATGCGTTCTGGTTTATGGAATTCCGCAAGGTGGTTGCTCTCCGTCTGGCGGGGAAGAGTTGGGAAGAAATAAAGCAGTTAAGTGAAAATGAAAACATCTTCGGAGCGCCGACAAGGTCGCGTGCAACACAGATTTTCAATACGGTATCCGCGAGGGTGAAAAGTCTGGATGACAGTTTCTATCCCATCTTTGATGCATGTGACCTGGCGTCTCAGAAGCTATTTGCTTTGGTCGCGGCTATGACCTACGATGTGCTTTTCGGTGAGCTGGTTTATGAACTTGTCCGGGAAAAAATGATCATCGGCAGTAATGAACTTGCGGACAGCGATCTTCGGATTTTCTTTAAGGGCAAACAGCAGCAGAGTGAGAAAGTAGCCAAATGGACAGAGGCCACAATCAAGAAACTGATGGTGACCTACAAATCCATGCTGTTTGAGGCAGGTGTGACCGATAAAGCGAAGACTGTCCGGAAAATCTATAAGCCGCTTCCGGATCCCGCAATGGAGCGCTGGATGAAAGAACAGGGGATGGAATACCGGCTAAAAGCAATGATGGGGGTGAGATGATGGCAGGACTTGAGGAAAGACTGGATAAGATGGAGGCTGCCATCCGTAAGCCTACCTTCCGAGAAAACAGCGGAAGGGCCAACGAGGTCAACTACTGGGTGTTCGATTACGATCCGGCAAGAGAATTGGAAGTGCGCGAACGCATCGAGTACATGAAAAAGAAAAATGCCAAGGGCACGGACGGATTTAAACTCCTTGTCTTCGATCTCTATGACATGATTATGGAGTATCTGGAAGAGCGGGATTTTGTGACTGCCTACGGTCGTTACGAAAAGAGACGCGGTTTTGACTACATCATCCGCGCAGTCTCTACATCTTTGAAGATGAACGAAGACGACAGCATTCTGATCCGGAAAATTGTGGAGCAAACACCGGAGAATTCCGTCGTTTTTCTGACCGGTGTCGGAAAGTGCTATCCGCTGTTGCGGTCACATAAAATTCTGAACAACTTGCACCAGTCCGTATTAAAGGCACCGGTGGTGCTGTTTTTCCCCGGTACCTATACCGAGCAGGAGCTGATTCTGTTTAACGAAATCAAAGACGATAATTACTATCGCGCATTCAAGCTTGTGAAGTGAGGTAAGCATATGCAGATTAGAGAGATGTTCAAAAAGTCAATCACAAGAGATATCCAGGGCGTTGTGATTGCCGGTCAAGGTGAGAAGAACAATATCGCCACAGAGCTGGAAGAGTATGTTGTGACAGCAGAGCTGCAGCGTCACTTCGCAGATTTCTTTTCTGCATATGCCAAGGGCATCAACGGTGAGACCACAAAAATGGGAGTCTGGATATCCGGCTTCTTTGGAAGCGGTAAATCGCATTTATTGAAGATTCTGTCCTATGTTCTGGACAATGAGGTGGTCGGGGGCAAGCATGCAATCGACTATTTCGTGGATGATAAAAAAATCTCCGATCCTATGGTGCTTGCGGATATGCAGTTGGCAGCGAATACGCCTGCCGACATCATCATCTTCAATATTGATGCGAAGAGCGAATCCGACGGAAAGTCCAACAAGGATGCCATTGTCAATGTCTTCCTGAAGGTGTTCAATAACTCCCTCGGCTTCTGCGGCGCAATTCCTTATTTAGCGGATTTGGAGCGCAAGCTCACAGAGGACGGCAAATACGAAGCGTTCAAGGAGACCTACCGAAAGCTCACCGGTCATGATTGGTACGCGGAACGCCATGAATTCCTGTCCCGTCAGGATAGCGTGGTCGATACGCTGATCGAGATGGGATATATGAGCGAGAAGGCGGCCTGGAACTGGTGTGATGCCGCAATCGGGGACTATCAGATCAGCATTGAGGATTTCGCAAAGCGCGTGAAATCTTATATTGACCGGAAAGGCGACAATCACCATGTGGTGTTTCTCGTCGATGAAATCGGTCAGTACATCGGAGACGATTCCAAACTGATGCTGAATCTTCAGACCGTGACAGAGGAACTGGGGAAAGAGTGCAAGGGCAAGGCCTGGGTCATTGTGACCAGCCAGCAGGACATTGACACCATCACGAAGGTGAAGGGCAATGACTTCTCAAAGATTCAGGGGCGCTTTGACACCCGCCTGTCTCTCTCCTCCGCGAACGTCGATACCGTCATCAAGAAGAGAATTTTGGATAAAACCGATACGGCCGCACAGACTCTTCGTCTGCTGTACGAGCAGAAGGCTACGATTATCAAGAATTTGATTGTGTTCAATGACGGTGTCGAGAAAAAGCTGTATGCAAACGACAGAGATTTCTCCGAAGTCTATCCCTTCATTCCGTATCAGTTCAACCTGTTGGCAAGTGTGCTGACTTCGATTCGCACCCACGGTGCATCCGGAAAGCACTTGTCAGAGGGAGAGCGTTCCATGCTGGCGCTGTTCAAAGAGTCCGCGATGGCGCTCAAGGATGAAACGCCGGGAGCAATTGTGCCCTTCCATCGCTTTTATGATGCGCTGGAGAACTTTCTGGACCACAGCCATAAGGGCGTCATCATCAAAGCCTATGACAACAGCCACATCAATCCGGAGCATAAGGAGAAGAATGTTTTTGCCATCGATGTGCTGAAGACGCTCTTTATGATTAAGTACGTTCTTGAGATTGAGTCCAATATCGACAACATCACCAGCCTCATGGTCGAGAACATTGACGATGACCGCATTGCGGTGAAGGAGCGAGTGGAAGAAGCGCTGAAGGTTCTGATGCGGCAGATGTTGGTGCAGAAGAACGGATCCCATTATGTTTTCCTGACGGATGAGGAGCAGGAAATCAATCGCGAGATTGACAGCCAGAATGTCGAGATAGCGGAGGTGATTAACAAGGTATCCGAGATGATATTCGAGGATATCTTCGCGGACAAGCGATATCGGTATCCTGCCTTGAACGGGCGCTATTCCTTTAACTTTAACCAGGCGGTGGATGACAGACCGTATAAGGCAAATCAGAACTATGATATCGGCGTGCGCGTTCTGACACCGTGGTACGAGGGCGGCAATGATGAGTTGACCCTTCGCATGATGTCCGGACAGAAGGATGAAGTGCTGGTGTCGCTGCCGAACGATGCCGCATTCCTGGATGAAATTCGGCAGTACCTGAAGATTGAGAAATTCCTGCGTCTCAATACCTCCACCCAGCTTACCAAGTACGAGACCATCAAGGAAGCAAAGCGCGTCGAAATGCGCGAGCGCAACGCCAATGCCAAGCTCTATCTCACAGAGAACCTGAAAGGAGCCACCATCTACGTAAACGGAGATGCTCCGCATATTTCCGCAAAGGAAGTATCCGCCAGAATCTCGGAAGCAATCGGCAGACTGGTGCAAAGAGTCTATAACAAACTTTCCTACATCACCGCTGCTATGGGGGAGACGGAAATCCGCAAGCTGTTCCGGTCCTCGAATCAGATGAGCCTGGGGCTGGAAGGTGCAAGCGATGCCAATGCCCATGCGCTGGATGATGTGCTGCAGTTCATCGCTACGAATACCCATATGCACATGAAGACCTCCATGAAGACCTTGAAGGACCGTTTTATGAAGGCGCCCTATGGCTTTGTCGAGGACGATGTACATTGGCTCGTGGCGCGGCTCTTTCAGCGAGGAGATCTTGCATTTACCGTGAACGGGGCAAGTGTCAATCAGAACAATAAGACCGAGGAAGAGCTGATCGGCTTCATCACGAAGAAAGCGTTTGTGGAACGACTTCTTTTGGAAGAGCGAATTCGAGTCAGCGAAAAAGACAAAAAAGCTGTACGGGATGTGATGAAAGAGCTCTTTGGCGCGGTTGTTGTTGCAGAAGACGAAGACAGTATTATGAAGAACTTCCGGCAGTACGCGCAGAATATCCTCAATGAGATTCTCCGACTGGAACTGCAGTACAAGGATCGCGCGTATCCCGGCGCGAAAGTCCTGGCGGAGGGGAAGCGCCTGCTGCAGACGGTAATCGGAATCGAAGCCCCGATTGCGTTCTTTAAGCAGGTCTCCGAGCAACGGGATGATTTCTATGACTTTGCGGAAGATTATGAGCCGATTAAGAGCTTCTTTGCCGGAGAGCAGCTGAATATCTTTACCAGAGCGCTCGATATGCTTGCGATTTACGATGACAGCAAGACCTATATTGTAGATGAGAATCTGGAGAAGATTGTTGCCGAGATGCGGCACATTGTAAAACAGGACAAGCCGTATCCGAACATTCCGAAACTTCCGGAGCTGCGCAGCCGGTTCACGGACGCTTATTCGAAAATACTGACGCGGGAAGAAAAGCCGGTGCTGGACACCATCGATCAGGCAAGAGAGCGTGTGACGGAAGTCCTGAACACCAAGGAATATGCGGAGTCGAAGCGTCGAAACTATCATGCGCTCTTTGATGAAATCAGAGAAGGCGCGGAACACTGCAACAATGTATCGGCCCTCAGAAGCTTTGCGGACAAGGCGGATGCTTTGAAGATTCGCCTCTTAAACGAGATGGATGCGACCGACCGCCGGATTGCCGAGGAAAAAGCCCTGCAGGCGAAGAAAGAGGCCGAGGAGGCTGCCCGGAAAGCAAAGGAAGAGGGGCGGGCTGTTCCGGATCTTGTTGTAAAAGAAGAAAAAGTTTATCAGGTGAAGAAGACCAAGAATGTGACAATTAAAAACCTGACAAGCACAGCTTACTGGCGACTGGAGAGCGAGCAGGACGTGGACAAGTATCTTGCCGGACTCCGAAAAGCACTGCTGGAAGAGTTGGGTGGAGCGGATATTGTGAATGTCGAATTCTGATTCCGATAGCCGATCGATAGAAAGAACGGAGCGCAGGTATGAATAAGACTGCTATAAAGAATTTTGCCATATGGGCGAGAAATAAACTGATTGCGGATATCAGCTACCGTGCCGGTCTTATGGGCATTACGGCAGAGGGCATACGGAAAGCGCTGCCGCAGTCAACCGGGACAACAGAGTTTTATGATATCGGGACTGCGGAGCCGTATTCCGTAAGCGGCGCGGAAGTGCGGCAGCGCCGACAGTTGGCAGAGTTGATTCGCAGAAAAGAAAAAGAGACAAATTATAAGACCGCCTATAAGTACGTAATAGAGGAGGTTGCCTATACCTGGTTTAACCGCCTGATTGCCGTGCGCTTTATGGAAGTCAATGATTACCTGCCGTCCCATATCCGCGTTCTTTCCTCCGATTCCGGCAAAGCAGAGCCCGATCTGGTGACAAACCCCTTTGGCGCGGGACTGTCCTTTACCCAAGCGGAGCAGCAGGAAATAATTCGCCTGAAGCAGGAAAACAAGACGGACGAAGCCTTCCGTCTGCTGTTTATCAAGCAGAGCAATGCCTTGAATGAAATTCTGCCGGCTTTGTTTGAGAAGACCAGCGATTATACCGAGCTTTTGCTGAACCTTTCCGTGGTCGATCAAGACGGTGTGCTTTGGCACCTGGTTCACGATATCCCGGAAGCGGATTTTGATGTGGAGCGCGGCGGTCAGGTAGAGATTATCGGTTGGTTGTACCAGTATTACAATACCGAGCCGAAAAACGAGGCCTTTGCCAAGAAGGGGAAGATCACCAAGGAAGAAGTGCCCGCGGTTACGCAGCTTTTTACGCCGGACTGGATAGTCCGCTATATGGTGGAGAATTCGGTCGGTCGCCTTTGGATTGAGCATTTGAGAGCACTTGATGAAAGCGCGGATGAAGCCGCTTTGGCGGCTTCGTTTGGGTGGAAGTACTATCTTCCGGAAGCAAAACAAGAACCGGAAGTCGAAACGAAGCTTGCGGAGCTCAGAAAAGAACGTGTGTCCTTAACGCCGGAGCAGATTACCACGATAGACCCCTGTATGGGCAGCGGTCACATTCTGGTCTATGCCTTTGATGTGCTGATGCAGATTTATGAGAGCGCCGGATACGGACAGCGCGACGCTGCCGGAAGCATACTGGAACACAATCTTTACGGACTGGATATTGACGACCGCGCGTTCCAGTTGGCCTACTTTGCCGTGATGATGAAGGCGCGGCAATATAACCGGCGCATTCTGAACGGCGAACATAGGCCGAATGTGTACTCGATTCAGGAGAGCAATGGGATAGACCGAAATCAGCTGAAGTTCTTTGGCGAGGGTTTAAGTGAAACGGAAAAAAAGCGTGCAATTGAGCAGATGACCGGACTTCTGGATACGTTCAAAGACGCGAAAGAATATGGCTCTATTCTGACAGTAGATTCCTATGATTGGGAGTTGCTGAATCGCTTTGTGTCCAAATGCGAAATGCTTGGACAGATGAGTATGGATACGGTTGGCTTGGATGATACTGCGGAGGAATTGAAGCAGTTGATTGCGCAAGGTAAGGTGCTGGCGCAGAAATATCATGTGACAATCACGAATCCTCCGTATATGGGAAATAATGGTATGTCTGAAAAGCTATCCGATTATTTAAGGCAAGTATATCCAAATAGTAAGTCAGATTTATACTCCGTATTTATCGAATGTTGCGGTTATGCGACACTAAAGCATGGATTCAGAGCTATGATTACACAGCATGGATGGATGTTTTTATCTAGCTTTGAAAAGCTCCGTTTAAGTGTTGAAAATGCAGATATTATTTGTATGGCTCATCTTGGAGCGCGGGCATTTGACGAGATTAGCGGAGAAGTTGTCCAGACAACATCCTTTATTACACGTAACAGTGCATATTCTGGATATAGAGGTACATATGTACGGCTGCTCACATCGACATCAGAGTCAGGAAAAGAACAGTTATTCCTTTCAGGGAATAGTAGATTTTACTCCGGACGCGAGTGCTTTGATATGATTCCCGGGGAACCCATTGCTTATTGGTTTAGTGAGCGATTATTACGTGTATTCAAAAATCAAACGCTATCGGATGTAGCAAAACCAAGACAGGGATTAGCAACTGGTGATAATGACACTTTTTTGAGACTCTGGCCGGAGGTAATTATTCGGAGAATTGGATTTGGATACCAAAGCCGAAGTGATGCGAAGAAATCAGGCGCTAAGTGGTTTCCATGCAATAAGGGAGGCGGTTATAGAAAGTGGTATGGAAATAATGACTATATTGTTAATTGGGAGAATGACGGATTCGAAATAAGGAATAATTGTGACAAGAACGGCAAACTCAAGTCAAGACCACAAAATGTCGATTTCTATTTTAGGGAAGGAATAACTTGGTCCACAATAGCAAGCGGCAATTTAGCTATGCGTTATAGCCCTGTGGGGCATATGTTTGAAACAAAAGGATCAGTATGCTTTCCAAACAACAAATCGCAGTTGCTATACTTACTCGGACTAACGAATACGCCAATTGTTTCAACTATCCTTTCCGTACTATCTCCAACCTTAGATTTTCATGAAGGACCTTTGGGAAAGGTGCCTGTCATTATCAATGGCGATTACTTTAAAAGTGTATCTGAGCGAGTAAATGAGTGTATTGAGGTGGCGAAAGGAGATTGGAATTCCTTTGAAACCTCTTGGGATTTTGAGTCACATCCGTTGGTAAAGAAAGGACTAAGTCGCAGCCTTTGCAATACCGATTGTGTAACGCTTGAAGTGTGTTTCCGTGCCTGGTCTGATGAATGTGATAGAAGATTTGAAGAGCTCAAAGCAAACGAAGAAGAATTGAACCGCATCTTCATTGATATCTATGGCTTACAGGATGAATTAACCCCGGAAGTCGAAGACAAGGATGTAACGGTTCGTCGCGCTGATTTACAGCGGGATATCAAGTCTCTTCTCTCCTATGCCGTGGGCTGTATGTTTGGCCGTTATTCCCTCAGCACCGCCGGGCTTGCCTATGCCGGTGGCACTTGGGATGAGCAAAAATACGAGAGGTTTAAACCGGATGCCGACAATGTGATTCCGATTACAGACGAGGAATATCTGGAAGATGACATTATTTCCCGCCTCTCTGAATTCCTGAAAGTCGTCTATGGAGAAGAGACCCTGGAGGAGAACCTCGACTTTATTGCGAAAGCCCTTGGAAACAAAGGAGATTCAAGCCGGGAGATTATCCGGAACTATTTCCTGAGTGATTTTTTCAAGGATCATTGCCAGACTTATTCCGTGACAGGCTCGGGCAAGCGCCCAATCTATTGGCTCTTCGATGCCGGAAAGAATCACGGTTTCAAAGCCTTGATTTACCTGCACCGCTACACTGCGGATACCATAGGCAATCTCCGCATCGACTACCTGCACCGTATGCAGCGCATCTACGAGAGTGAGATGAGCCGCATGCAGGATATGATCGATCACAGTACGAATGCCCGTGAAATAGCACAGGCCACAAAGCGGCGTGAAAAGCTGGCCAAGCAGCTGAAGGAATGCCGGGAATACGATGAGAAGCTGGCGCACCTCGCACTGTCTCGCATTCAACTGGATTTGGATGACGGTGTAAAGAAGAATTACCGTAAGATTCAGACCGCAAATGACGGAAAGTTCTACGAGGTTCTTGCGGATTCAAAGAACATCATGTCGAAGGAATGAGGTTCGATACGATGAGCGAAACATATCAGCCGCCATTCCGTATGACGGAAGAAATTACAAACTTAATCGTTGAGATCGGCCAATATGTCGGCTCGATCACAACGTATGAGTTGATGCACCGGAATCCGGTTCTTCGAAGAGAAAACCGAATCAAATCCATCTATTCCTCATTGGCGATTGAACAGAATACACTGTCTCTTGATCAGGTCAGTGATGTAATCAATGGAAAACGTGTGCTTGGCCCGCCGGAGGATATCCGGGAAGTGAAGAATGCGTACGAAGCATACGAGCGTGTTTCTAAGCTTGATCCGTACAGTGTTAAGAATCTGCTCTACGCCCATAAGCTGATGATGGAAGGTCTGGTAAAAGAAGCCGGGAGATTCCGCAGCGGCAATGTCGGGGTATATGCCGGGGACCGCTTGATTCATGCCGGCACACCGGCAAGATACGTTCCCGAGCTGGTTTCGCAGTTGATGACCTGGCTCAAGGAATCCAAATACCATCCGCTGGTAAAAAGCTGTATCTTCCACTATGAGTTTGAATTCATTCATCCCTTTGCGGATGGGAACGGACGAACCGGAAGGCTCTGGCAGTCGCTGATTCTTCGGAAATGGAATGAGCTGTTTGCGTGGCTGCCGGTGGAAACTCTTGTGCATGAGAATCAGGAAGAATACTACCGCGTACTGCAGAAGGCAGACAAGGCGGGAGATTCCACAGAATTTGTGGAGTTCATGCTGGGCATGATCTGCAATGCACTGAAGGAACTGCGTGACAATCAGAATCATGATGCCAATGCTGAAGCAAATGAAGCCAATCGTGAAGCCAATGAAGCGAAAAGCGGAACAATCAAGGATCAAATCCTGCGACTCATTCGGGCAAATCCTAAAATCTCGCAGACACGGATTGCGGAAGAAATCGGCGTTTCCCGCTCTACGGTTCAAAGAGCCTTTGGCAAGCTAATGGAGAGCGGACAGGTGCGGAGAAGCGGCGGGACACGGGGATCATGGATCATACAGGAGAAACACTGATATGGCAGAGCTTAACCTAAAACAAATCATTGACCGGCTGAATGCCGAGTTTACGGGAGATACCCGGAAACTCGTGTTTTGGTATGATGATAAGGCAGAGTTCGCGGAGGACATAGATTCTGTCGAATTGGAGAATGCCAAAGTCTACAAGCTGGAGCCGGACAATCAGTTTATGACAAAGCGCTTTCTGGAGCGCGAGGATACGAGCACGAACTACTTAATCTATGCGCCGTTTCCGAAGCCGGATGTAAAAGACAACCACTTGGAAGATACGCTGTTGTATTCCAAGCGTTTCTTTGCCGACCGGGCTTCTCTGCTTTCCGTGGATCTCGGCATTGAGGAGAGATATAAGCCCATCATTGAAAAGCACATTAAGTTCTTTGCAAATAAGGAACGGACACAGCGCTTTTACGATTTGGAGATCGAGAACTTTAACGAGGAGAATATTACGGTAGGTCTTCTGAGTGCTATCTGTAAGACCCGCACTTGTTCGCTGGAAGAGGTGTTACGTGTCATGCTCACCGATGGAACGGCGGAAGATAATAAATTTCTCTCGGAAATGGAGAAATACGATCTTCAGAGCTCCTTCTGGAAGCTCTGCGAGCAACAGTTTGGCTATACCGATGCAAAACCGACCTTGGAGAAGCTGGTTGCTACGATGTTTGTGACGGCAACGGCAAGACAGCTGGGAAGCGCTGTGCCGCAGGATTGGAAGCGCCACGTCTCCTATAAGTCCGGCAATATCATAGCCTTTCTGGACAGCTTGATGAACAGTGTGTTGTACAGCGAGCGTTTTGACGAATTATCCGCTCAGGTTTCCGACAGCCTGAACACCTCGAAAATCTTTGCGGAAATGCAGCCGGAAGAGCTGACAGAAGTAAACACCTTTCTTATAGCGGACCGGATTCTGGTGAAGTGGGTTGTGGAACGCCTGACAGCGGAGGATACCGGAGCAAGGCTTGACGGAATCGGCATACCGGAACTCTGCGAGAAGCGCATGAAAATGCACTTTGGAAGCCGGACGAAGGAAACATATCAGCTGCTCCTCAGTGCCTACCACCTGCTCACAGCGGCAAATTATAGTTGCCCGGACGGATTCCGGCAGATTGTCAAGCAGTATCGGGAAAGGGATTATCAAATCGATCGGGAGTACCGAAAATTTTACTTAAGCTTCGACAAGGTGAATTTCGACGAAGTCGAAAGAGAAGGCACCCCGGGGTGTCAGACTGAGGATACCGGGGCTTTTGAAGATCTGCGCACTTTGGTCGAGAACATCTATACCAATGAGTATCTGGCTAAGGTGATGCCGAAATGGAACGAAGGCCTGCAGGAGCCCGCTGCGTTTCAGGAACTACCCCTGCAGCGTGAATTTTATAAGCGCTATGTAAGGAATGCGAAGGAGCGGACGGTTGTCATTATTTCGGACGCCATGCGCTATGAGGTGGGGGAGGAACTGTTTCAGCGCATGCTGGACGATCCGAAGTGCAGTGCCAAACTAGAAGCACAGCTCTCCGTATTGCCCTCTTATACGCGGCTTGGTATGGCGGCCTTGTTGCCGCATCAAACCCTCACAATGACAGATGATTACCGCGTCTTGGCGGATGATGTGCTCTGCAACGATCTTGCCGGCAGAGAGAAGGTGCTGCGACAGCATCAGGAAAACGGCATTTGCGTCCGCTTTGATGAAATCAAAGGCTTAAAGAAAAATGAGCTGCGCGACATTTTTACCGGTAAGCAGCTGGTCTATGTCTATCACAATCAGATTGATGCGCGCGGTGACAAGGCAACCACGGAGGATGAGGTGTTCGTTGCCTGTGAGGAAGCGATATGCGAGATTATTGAGCTGATCCGCAAAATTTCGGCCAATGCGAATTCCTATCGTTTCTTGGTGACATCGGATCACGGTTTTATTTACAAGCGGGACAAGCTTTCCGAGAGCGAGAAGATCGGCGCAATCAGTGATAAAAAGGCCTTCATCAATCGAAGATTTATTGTAGCCTGCGAGGCGGTGACAGAAGAAGGCGTCAAGAGTCTTTCGATGGGGAAGATTTTGGATAATGACGATGCAAAGGTCGTTTCCTTTCCTGTCAGCGACAATGTATTCAAGGTTGCCGGAGGCGGACAAAACTTTGTCCATGGAGGATCATCTCCGCAGGAAATGCTGCTTCCGGTAGTGGATATCAAGATGGAACGTGGTCATATGGAGACGCGGCCCGCTCAAATTTCTTTGGTCAGCATTGTCCAAAAGATCACGAACTTGATTACAACCCTGGATTTCATCCAGTCCGATGCGGTAAATGATACCGTTAAGAAGACCACCTATAAGATGTACTTCATCTCCGAGGATAACGAAAAGATTTCCAATGAGAACACGTACATCGCGGACAGCCGTGATACGGACGCGCAAAAGAGAATCTTCCGAATGCGCTTTACGTTCAAGAATAAGCAGTATGATAAGAATCAGCAGTATTACTTGGTCGTTTACGATGAGGCGACCGGAACGGAAAGTTTCCGTCATCCTGTGATTATGGACTTGGCATTTGCGGATGATTACGGTTTTACCTTCTGACAGACGGAAGGGAGGGGAAGGCATGGGAGAATTTCCGAAACAGATGATAAGAGAGCAGTTTTGAAACATCAGCTTCGCCGGTATTTCGGGGGTAAGATTGTAAGAAAGGATCTGACTAAGAAGAACAAAGAAGGGGCGAATGTTAAGAGGAGCGTTGCTGATAACTTTTTGATTACAGGGCATCGAATGACCAAAAGTTGGCGCTGGCGACCTTGATTGCACACTGCTCTATTGCGCTGAATGGACCGACCATAAGCTGACCGATGGTGCTGGGCAAGATCAGCATCAGCGGAACCATGAGTAAAGTTGATGAGTTTGTGAATGCGCCGCAGGTATGCCTAGATAGGGGGCGAAGAGAGTATTATTGCCTATCACATCTGCTGGGGTTTAGGCACCGTTCCCGCAGATTTCGCGGGTAGTTCCAAGTTGATTTTTTATAACAATGCGGAAGATGCCATATATAAGGCGCAGGGGGTAGAAAGATGAAGTTTACAGAAGAACAATTGAAGTGCTATGCGCAACCTTTGAGTGATACAGAAAATAGTAAGTGTTTGCATACAATCAAGGCTATCCGAGATGCGTTGAAGAATTTAGGCTATCATACGGATAGCGATGCCATTCTTCCGCTGGAGGAAGGCACTTATTCTTATGCCGTTAGATTAAAACGATATCGATCTGATGAAGAAATAGAGATTTTTATTCAGGGGTCGTATGCTAATAACACTTGTGTACATGGGGAAAGCGATGTCGATATTGCGGTGATACGGAAAGATATATATGAATATGCAGTAGGAAATGGTAGAGAGATAGGCATACCTAGAATTCAGCATTATGGCGCGGCTACCCACTTTAAGAATACGGTGGAGAGGGTATTGAGAGACCACTTTACCTCATCCTATGTGCATAGGAAGAATAAATCCATAAAAGTTGATGGGAACACATATAGGAAGCAATCTGATATAGTTCCTTCTTTTGGAATGCGACAAATATATCGGCACGATGGAGATTTTAGCTATTATAACGAAGGGGTGATTATTTATGCGGACGACGGACAAGTTATAAGTAATTTTCCCAAGCAGCATATTGCGAGAGGGCGGGAGAAGAATGTTGCAACAAACCACTATTATAAAAAAATGGTCCGTATTGCCAAAAAGCTTCGATATATGATGGAAAAGCTGGAGTATACTGGAGCAATGAATGTATCATCTTTTGGAGTTGAATCATTATTATGGAATGTTCCGGATTGTGTATTCAAGAGATATATAACATATGGATATGAATTTGAAGAGGTGGCTAGTTATTTATATGACTATAGAAGCTTTTTAAACACATTTAAGGAGGCGAATGGAATCAAAATTCTATGCCAAGATTCAGAAACGATTAAGAACTACACTCGCTTTATAGAAGAAATGTATGGATTTTTTGATTATGAGAATTGATGGTGATACTCCATGAAATCACATTTTGAACGCCTGATTAAGATAGCAATGTGGATGGCAATTGTATTCTTTGTAATTCGTGCTGCTATATCCTGGGAAGAATTAAATAGTGCTGCAAGCATATATTTGATTTTTGGTTACGCTGGTGAGGCAATTGGTGTGGCAGCAATCCTTGTGCTTTGTTATGAGAAGTTGTTTTGGAGATATGATCCATTTATAAACACTCCGTATATAGCTGGTGAATACCAGGGGGTTATCGTTTCTAATTATGATCGAAAAAAACGTTGTGGAACTGTAAAAATAAAACAAACATTTCTTTCGGTTGAGGTAGTAGTCAAAACAGGGGAAAGCGAAAGCAGGTCTGTTTCAGGAACTATCGAAGAAATATTTGGTAGGTTGGAATTGATCTACACATATATAAATGAACCAAAATTAAGCGTTAGGGATAGAAGTACGATTCATTTTGGGACGGCTACTTTCATCATTGATAAAAAGAACTATATTGATAAAAAGAACTATTTAGAAGGGGGGTATTATACTGATAGAAACACATCGGGAGACATGAAGTTCACTAAGATAAATAAGGGTTAAAGATAGATTGTTAATAGCGAAGTTGGGGAAGTGAACTCTGTCTGAGAGTATCTTTTAAAATAAGATCCTTGGCTTTGAATGTTTGAGATTGCTTCACATATGAGAGAATATAGGAATATACGCTAAGATTCTTGCGAGCTGTTAAGAACAATCGTGATAGAAAAACAATGGGGATGGGAGATTGCCTAGAATATATTACATTTTTGGCAATGTGTTAGAGACAAAATCCAATCGGAGACGAAAATTGGATTGCTGTATTTTAAAGTGATCGATTATCGAAGAGTGTTCATGGTTTCTGACGAAGAGCAGTTAAACTAGGCAGAAGGCAATTAGCTATTAGAGAAGAACAAGACTTCAAGGTTGAGAATTTGATGCGGCTAAAATAGCTATTTTCCAAATAACCCATGTACATTTCTAAAGACAGTGCTCTTATTCTCAGCCTCCCCCCAACTTTACAAAGCGCCTATTACCCCATAAAATGTTCCTAGGCTTGTAACAACTTGTTTCCTTCGAGGTGAGCTCATGAAAGTAAGCTACTTAGACCACAGCGGTTTCTTGCTGGAATTAAAAGACCGCTACTATGTGTTTGACTATTACAAGGGAGTACTGCCGCCGCTCGACAAAGAAAAAGAAGTGCTGGTTTTTTGCAGCCACTGCCACGGGGATCATTATAATCCGAAGATCTTTGACCTTCTCGACGATAGGGGCATGCGCTACCGGGCGGTGTTGGCGAATGATATCAATGATGAGAAGCGCTTATCAAAGATAGAGCGCAGCTTCGTTGCGCCGGATCAACGCTATCAACTTGCGGGTGGGATTCTGGTCGAGACCCTGCTTTCAAACGACAGCGGCGTCGCGTTTATCGTGAGCAGTGACGAAGGGATTGTTTACCACGGCGGTGATTTGAACGACTGGTATTGGGAAGGGGAACCGGAGGAGGAGAACCGAGAGCTCCGCGCGATTTTTCACACGGAGATCGGAAAAATCAAGGGCAGACATTTTGATATCGCCTTTGTGCCGCTGGATCCGAGACTGGAAGCGCACTACGCGGACGGTTTGCTGTACTTCTTGGAACGCGTGGACTGCAATGCGGTCTTTCCGATCCACTACTGGGGAGAGCCGGAGGTGATTCAGCGCTTTCTCACGGAATACCCACAGTATAGCGCCCGCATCAAAAATACGGAGACAGCGAAAGGAGAAGAGATATGAAGTTTCAGATGATACACGAGAATTTGAATGTTGCGGATTTGGAGCGCTCCATTCGCTTTTACAACGAGGCCCTCGACTTACACGAGGTGAGACGAAAGACAACGGACGATTTCATCATCGTGTATTTAAAGAGCGAGGTCGGGGAATTTGAGTTGGAACTCACTTGGCTTAAGGACCATCCGCAGCCGTACGACCTCGGCGAGTGCGAATTTCACCTCGCATTTCGGGCGGACGATTTTGACGCGGCGCACAAAAAGCACAAGGAGATGGGCTGCATCTGCTTTGAAAACGAGGCGATGGGCATCTACTTCATCGAAGATCCGGACGGCTACTGGCTTGAGATTTTGCCGTAATGGGAGTTTGTTGTAAGGCAAAAAGGACAGAAAAGCGAGATTACGCGTTTCTGTCCTTTTATTTTGCCGTGGCCGCGTCTGAGGGCGGTGGATCGAATTTGGCGGCGGCGCGAAAGAAGCGAACGTCCCGAACCTGTTCAAGCCGGAGTTCCCAGAAGGTTGCCTGAATGTCATAACCTCTTCGCATCCAGTCATTGTTTAAGGGGCTTAGGTCAAAGACGCGCTCCCAGTTTTTCTCTTTCATGCGGCGCTTCTCGGAAGGGGAGAGCGCCTCGTATTGCGCCTCGAGGCAGCGGTCTTCTTGCTCGGTATCGGAGAGGAGGCCGTCGTTTAAGATGATACACCAGACATCAAGGTCGGATAAGAGAACCTCCCGGTCGGGGATTTCGATTTCGAGGCAGGCAAAACGTTCTCCGTTGCAGCCGAACGCCCAGCGCTCTCTGCGGAGATCCGGTTTACGGTGTTTGCCGTCCTGTTGATAGATGGCCCAGACCGGGTAAGTGACCTTGTCCGGCGGCGGGCCGATGCGCCGTTTCATTTGTTGCACCAGCCAGTCGTACTGCTTACGACAGTCTCTCATCGAGGAGAGATTAAAATCGCAGCGATAGACGCCGGTTTTCAGAAGCTCGTTGTAGACGGCTTCCTCCTGAGAAGTCCAAAGTATCATGGTTCTCCTTTCTGTCGCTCCGAAGCGTTTTCCGCAGGGGTGTGCGTATCCCGGCTTTACCGACATCAGCCGCATTGTAGGAGCCACTCTTTGCTGTGAAGGGCAAGCGGGCTTGAGAAGTGGGGAGCGAAACGGTATACTTGCCTGTAGCAAAGAAATCAAGCTGGAGAACAAGGGGGAGCAATGTCGGCATACAGACGAAAGAGGCGCGGAGGAAACATACGTAAGGCGCTGTGGATCCTGCTGATACTGCTCACCCTGGGAGCCCTGCAGCAGACGCTGTGGCCGAATGCCCGGCTGCCTTGGACAGCGCAGGCGGAAAAAGAAGCAATCGGCATCATCGTGCCGCCGCCCGGGGATTACGCGGAGGAAGTGCTCACGGCGGTCGGAAGCTATCACGGCAGTCCGGACATCAGCATGAACATGGGGCAGCCGCTCTTTACGGAGGAGGATCGGCAGCTCGGCGAGCAGCATGAGACAGAGGGCTATGAGTCCTACGCGGACTTGGATGCGCTGGGGCGCTGCGGTCCTGCCTTTGCGGTTTTGACAAAGGCGACCATGCCGACAGAGAAGCGCGAGAGCATAGGCGATGTGCGGCCGAGCGGCTGGCACACGGTGCGCTACGACGACTTAATCGAAGACAAGTATCTCTATAACCGCTGCCATTTGATTGCCTACATGCTCTCCGGGGAAAATGCGAACCCGCAGAACTTAATTACGGGAACCCGCTACCTTAACGTAAGCGGCATGCTGCCCTATGAAAAGCGGGTTGCGGATTATATCGAGAACGGCGGCGGCGCGGTGCTCTACCGTGCGACCCCCGTTTTTCTCGGCGATGACTTGGTTGCGCGGGGTGTAGAGCTCGAAGCGGAGGCGCTTCGGGATCCCGAGTTTTCCTTCCACGTATTTCTCTACAATGTGCAGCCCGGCGTGCGCATCGACTATGCGAGCGGTCAGAGTAAGCGAGAAGCGTGAGTGAGCGCCGAGCGCATGCAGGCCCCGGCCGCCCCGGCGGCAAGGACTTCCGGAAGCCGTTCCGGGGTGATGCCGCCGATTGCATAGACCGGTACCGGTACCGCCTTACAAACCGCTTCGAGGAAGTCGAGACCGCGCGCCGCGAGGCCGGGTTTACAGGCGGTCTCATAGACATTACCCGCGATGAGATAGCTTGCGCCAAAGGAGACGGCGCGCACGGCCTCATCGACAGCGTGTACCGAAGCGCCGAGAGAGGAGCAGCCTTCCAAGAGAGAGGGCTGCTCCTCTTTGATTTGTCGCAGCAGGGCAAGCGGGAGATGCAGGCCCTCACAGGGTAGTTCCTTTGCCGCGCGCGGAAAGGAGTGGAGAATCAGCGGCACGGAAGGAAGCAGTGCGCGGACGCGCCCTGCGAGGGCAAGGTAATCCGCCTCTGTCATATCCTTCTCGCGGAGCAAAACGGCGCGCGGATGCTCCGTTGCGATGCGCTCCAGATAGGACAAAAAGGCGGCCTCGGGTGCCGCTTCGCGGTCAAACAAATGGCGGTCGCTCACGATGATGACCCGGGAGAGATCCATGGCTCAGCTCTCCACGCGGTTCATATAGTAATCCCAGCCGAAGACGGCCTTTTCGCAGAGGACGCCGATGCGGTAGGAAGGGGTGATGAGGGTGTCGTATTCCTCGGCCTGTGGGAACTCGATGCCGAGCTCTAAGAGGATCTTGCCGTCTGCTTTTGTTTCGCTGAGAATCTGGAAGAGATACACGTCGCGGAGCTCGGGGAGCAGCGAACTCACTTCCGTCGGGGAGAGCAGGGTGTCCGGGACGGATTCCAGGAGCACATCATTTGCGTCGCGGTACTGATACCCCTCTTTGACGCTCTCGGTGAACTGCCCTCCGAGTAGGCGCAGCTGAACCGTGCCCGCATAGCTCGCGGTGAAGTTGGTGTTTTGCGAGTTTTCCGGGAGAACAATCAGTGCCTCGAGTGTCAGCTGAACACCGGCGGGGTTCGCGCTCATCTCCGTGAGCACGCAGTCGGAAAAGGAGAAGTGGGAGAATTCGTTGACGGATTGGTATTTCATACCTGTCCTTTCTGCGGGGCGAGCGCCCCGGGGCTTATCATTGACGACGGACGGTGTTTTATTTTCCGTCCTTCATTAGGTCTATGATAGCGTAAATCCGAGGAGGCGCAAATCTTTTCTGTTTGTAATGCCTTTCTGTATCGAACGAAAAAGAAAATCCCCGGCGCCCATAAGGGAACCGGGGATATTTGCAGTGCATTGTCAGACGGTCGTATCATCCTTGTTTTCGGTGTTGTCGGAAGTTTCGCTTTCGCTCGCAACGCTTTCAGGAGCGGCTTCGGCAACGACGGTCTCAACGTTTTCCGGCGCAGCGGTTGCGGTATCGACCGTTTCGTTAGCGGCAGTTTCCGCAGTGTTTGCAGCGGTCGCGGCAGCTTCGGAAGCGGCCTTAGCCTCCTTGGCTTCCTTCATCTTCTCGCTCTGCTTATTGATTTCCTCGGAAGCGGATTTCACGGCGGTTGTGGTTGCCTGTGCGACGGTCTTGGAGAGATTTTTGCTCGCGTCCATGACTTCGTTCAGCGTATCTTTCGAAAGCTTACCGCCGGAGAGTGCCATGGCACCGAAGACGGCGGTGGCAACGGCTGCAAGCAACACAAGGACGAAGCCGAAGCCGATGTGTACCGCAACACCGTAGGCTTTGAGCTCCGCACCCTGGGAGCCGAGCATGCGTCCGATGTTGATGAGATTCAGGAGCATGATGACACTCTGCACAGCACCGATTGCAAAGATGCCGGTCGCAAAGTTCTTCGGAAGCGCTGTCTTATGGTCTTTCAGGCAGGCAAGGACAATGGCGACGATTGCGAGTATGATGATGAAGGTTCCATCGCCTTCGGTACCGCGCACACTCATGGAGCCGAAGATACCCGCGGAGACGGTTGCCCAGGGGAGCAGACTCCCGAGGATGGCAGCAGCAGAGGAAATCAGGATAAACAAGCGATTTTTATTCATTGGCATATCTCCTTTCTGCCTTACTATACCATAGTTTGACAATATTAAGGTTAAAATTTTCATATAGGCAAAACTAAGTCTCGCCTTGTTAAGAACGCCCAAAACAGATTCACAAAGCACATTATTTTTGGTACGATAATACAGAAGATAACAACGGACTTCGAAAGGAGAGGATCCTATGGAACAGAAGCTGCCCAAGAGAAGTGAAGTTGCGGTGGAACAAACCTGGAAGCTGGAGGATGTCTACCCGGATTTACAGGCCTTTGAGGACGATTTAAAGCGCGGCCTCGCATTGGCGGATGAAATTGCGGGTTACGAAGGCAAGCTCGGCGACGGCGCGGAGGTGCTCTTAAAGGTCTACGAGCTCTATCAGGAGTGCAAGAAGACGGACTATCGCTTTGTCGGCTATGCGATGATGCGCAGCGACGTGGACACCGGAAACGCGGACAACCTCGCGCTCTTACAGAGGGCGCAGAGCGCGGATGTGCAGATTCTTGAGAAGACGGCTTTCATCGAGCCGGAAGTGCTGGCACTCGGCGAGGACAAAATCAACGCTTATTACGAGAGCTGCCCGGCGCTCCGCGCATTCAAAATCACGATTGACGATGCGATTCGCCTTGCGCCGCACACCCTGAATAAGAGCGAGGAGAAGCTGCTCGCGGCGGCAAACATCATGGCGCTCGCACCCTATCAGAGTTTCTCGATGCTCCAGAATGCGGACATGAAATTCCCGAAGGTGAAGAACGGCGACGAGGAAGTGCAGATTACGAACGGCAGGTTTACGCTGCTCGAGGCATCTCCGAACCGCGAGTTCCGCAAGGAGGTTTTTGAGCGATACTACGAAACCTATAAGAGCTTCCGCAACACCATTGCTTCGATCTACGATGCGCAGATGAAGCAGCTCTATTTCTTCGCGAAGGCGAGAGGCTACAAGAGCTCCTTTGAGGCAGCGGTCGGCAGAGACAATGTGTCTCCGCAGGTCTGCGAGCGCCTGCTCTCGAGCGTCCACAAGAACATCGGGCCCTTCCACCGCTATATGGCGCTCAGAAAGAAGATGCTCGGCGTGGATGAGCTCCACATGTACGATATCTACGCGAACATGTTAAAGGACTACGAGCGCAGCGTGACTTACGAGGAGGCAAAGGAGATGCTGCTCGAGGGTCTTGCACCGCTCGGCGAGCACTACCTTGAGCTGCTCCGCGAGGCGTTTGAGAACCGCTGGATCGATGCGGTCGAGAACGAGGGCAAGCGCGTCGGCGCATACTGCAACTCGGTCTATGCGACCCATCCCTTTGTCCTGATGAACTTTAACAATACCTTTGAAGATGCCTTTGTGCTCGCGCATGAGCTGGGTCACGCCATGCACTTCTGGCACTCCGACCACAGTCACGACTTCTTTGACGCGCAGTACAAGATGTTTGTCGCGGAGGTCGCTTCGATTACCAACGAGGTCCTGTTGAACCACTACCTGATCGGTAAGGCGGAGTCCCGCGAGGAGAAGGCGTATCTCATCAACCACCTGCTTGACAGCTTCAAGGGAACGCTGTTCCGCCAGGCCATGCTCGAGGAGTTCGAAATCGAGAGCAATCGGATGTCGGAGACGGGTGTGCCGATCACGGCGGATACGCTTTCCGAGCTCTATCTCCGCCTGAACAAGGAGTACTACGGTCCGGCTATGGTATCCGACCCGCTGATCGGCGAGGAGTGGAGCCGCGTGCCGCACATGTACATGAACTTCTATTGCTACCAGTACGCGACGAGTTTTGCGGCTTCGGTTGCGGTCGCAAAGCGCATCCTGACCGAGGGAGAGCCCGCACTCAAGGATTACATCCGCTTCCTCTCCGCAGGTTGCACGGACGATCCGGTCAGCATCCTGAAGATTGCGGGTGTGGATCTCTCGACCGAGAAGCCGGTTGAGGACGCAATGAAGTACTTTGATGAACTGCTGACGCAGCTCGAGGAGCTGGCAGAGTAAATCGCGAGAGGCGCCCGAAGGGGCGCCTCTTTTTGAGAAATTTTTAGCGTTCGGTCATTCAGTAAGAGAGGAGTCAAGATGGCAGTTACGTTTTTTGCGGCTCTGTCGCGTATGAAATACATAGACCGTTGGGCACTGATGCGCGCAAGCCGCCGCGAGAACTTAAGCGAACATGCGGCCGAGGTCGCGATTCTGGCGCACGCGCTCTGTGAAATCGGAAATGTGCGCTACGGAAAGCGGCTAAACGCAGACCGGGCGGCGGTAATCGGCCTCTTTCACGATGCGAGCGAGATTATCACGGGCGATATGCCGACCCCGGTGAAGTACGGGAGCGAAGCGCTCCGAAAGGCTTACCATGCGGCGGAGGAGAGGGCAACGGAGAGCTTACTTGCGCGTTTGCCGAAGGAACTCGAGGCGGTCTATGCGCCCTTACTCGGTGTGGTCACCGCGGCGGAAGCGGGCGGCGCGGAAGAACTCTATCTTTGGAGGCTCGTCAAAGCGGCGGATAAGCTCTCGGCCTATATTAAATGCCTCGAAGAAGAGAGCGCGGGCAACACGGAGTTCCGCACGGCAAAGCGCAGCATAGAGGCAGAGCTTAAGCGGCTCGCCGGAGAATTGCCGGAGCTTCGGGAGTTTATGGAGAGCTGCCTGCCGCCCTACGGCAATACGCTGGACGAGCTCTCGGTCGAGGGGGATTGGAATGAAAACGAGAATGTGGACTAAAGAGGCGCTTCGCCGCGCGCTGCTTCTCTATGCGGTGAGTTCCCGCGCCTCGCTTCGCACGGGGGAAACACTTTACGGCGCGGTGAAAGAATTGCTTGACGGCGGCATTACCATGCTGCAGTGGAGAGAAAAGGGGGAAGAGGACGCAGCGCTCGCGGCCGAGCGAGAGCGCGTGCAGGCGCTCTGCCGCGCGGCGGGCCTTCCCTTTATCATGAATGACAGTTTGGAAGCCTTTCGGAAAAGCGGGGCGGACGGCGTGCACCTCGGGCAGACAGATCTCCGAGAGGCAGCGGCGCGGTCGCTCGGAATTTCGGTGGGAGATACGACAAAGCTCCCGGACGGCAGCATCAAGGCTTTGGTCGGCGAGGGGAAGATACTCGGTATCACGGCGAGAAGCGTAGAGGACGCAAGGGAGGCAGAGCGTCTCGGGGCCGATTATATCGGCGCGGGTGCGGTCTTCGGGACAGCAACCAAGGCGGATGCCCTGCCGCTTTCCATCGCGGCCTTC